>FZPZ01000034.1_pt1 | contig 39620 bp, 20 predicted proteins | sample 1534811 | NCBI WGS metagenome assembly FZPZ01 (sample SAMEA104161953, study PRJEB21768) | metagenome | biome: subterrestrial habitat; feature: phreatic zone; material: underground water | place: France | collected 2016-06-01 | depth 60 m | reverse complement strand
TTTTTTTTTAATGATACGGCGACCACCGAGATCTACACTCTTTCCCTACACGACGCTCTTCCGATCTAGTAGTTGTATATTGGCAGCCAATAAATAATGACAAATAGCGGGCAGTTAATGGTTATAATAGAAAAAATTGCACTTGATATAGGGGAGGTTATCTGGGAGAATATGCCATGTAGGGTAATTAGGTATTTTGAGGCGGTATTTGTTTTGTCACTAGACTGGATTAGGAGATGGGAATGTTAAAACTGAGTGCGTTAATGTTGTGTGTGTTGTTGCAGATGGGTGTGGCGCATGCGGATGATGCTGCGGTCAAAAAGGATGTTGAAGTGACTTTGCTGCAACTCAAAGTCAGTAAGCGTGCTCAAGCCGAGGTATTAGAACCCGTCGTGCAAATTAAGCCTGGCGAAGTGATTGAGTATCAAGTGAGTTATCACAATACGACTAAGCGTTCAATTAGTCAGTTGCAAGCCACGTTGCCGATTCCTAAAGAAACCGAATATATCCCCAATACGGCGAATCCCGCTGTCGTGCAAGCGAGTTTAGATGGCGTGAACTACGCCCCTATTCCTTTGCGTCATGTGGTGAAATTGGCAAATGGTCAAATGACCGAACAAGATGTGCCTGTGGTTGAGTACCGCAGTTTGCGTTGGAGTTTGGGTGATTTGTCTGCCAATCAGAAAAAAACAGTTTCAGCACGTGTTCGCTTAGCACCCATTGGGCTGGCAGGAGCGGGAGGAGTGAAAAAATGAAATGAAGATAAAAGCAGTACTAAGAAGTAGGGGTTGTTAGGTAGGGTAATTTGATTTAAACGCAATATTTTAATTAAAACATAAGGAGTAGGTAGATGAAAAAAACATCAAATACGCCCCCATCAAGATGGTTGTCCGCTTTGCGGAATACCCTTGCTGTGGCGGCGATTGCGGGGCTGGGTATGGGGTCGGCCATGGCGGTCACCCTGGCTGGCACAACGATTGGTAACCAAGCAGCGGCAACCTACACGGATGCTTCATTGACTCCGCGTACCGCAACTTCTAACACCGTGACCACGATTGTGGCGCAAGTGGCGGCATTTACCTTGACTGCTAGTCAAAGTCAAGTGGCAGCACCAGGCGCACCTGTGAACTTTCCGCACACCATCACCAATACAGGTAATGGTACGGATAGTTTTAATTTGACGGCCGCTACCACAGCGGGTGGATTTACCTTAACAACACCTACTTACTATATTGATGCGAATTGTAATGGTGTAGCAGATAACGCAGTAGCAATCACGAGTATCGCTAACGTAGCACCTGGCGCAAGTGCTTGCTTTATCGTGGTAGCGACCGTGCCTGTGACGGCAACGGCTGCGATGGGTGCAGGTACCATGACCTTGGCTGCGACCAGCGTCTTGACCCCTGCTTATGTGCCTACTCCTGCTAATAACGTTGACTCGGTGACTGTATCGTCACAAGCGATCATCAACGTGACCAAGTCGATTAGTTTAGGCAGTGGTCCAGCGGGTACAACGCCAGTCACTTACACTTTGACCTACACCAATACAGGTAATAGTGCGGCAACCAATGTGATTTTGTCGGACTTCTTGCCCGCCACTGCACCGAATGCCATGACCTATATTGCAGCGTCGGCTAAGTTTAATGGCGCAGCCGTGACCGATGCCGTAGATGCTGACGTGTTTAGCTTTGCCGCAGGTGTGGCGACAGCCGTGATTCCGAGTGTGGCAGCAGGTCAATCGGGAACCTTGACGTTTGATGTGACCGTGTCAGCAAGTGCCTTACCTGGTCCTATCAATAACCAAGCGCGTTATTGCTACAACGATGGTCTGGCCGCTGCGGGGAGTGTGAATATTCCTGCTGCTTGTGCAAATACCGTGGCTTTGGCAACGCCTACCGTTGCAACCAGTGCGACAGCAGGTTCAGGTAGTCCAACCAATACAGCCGTCTTTACGGTGTTGCAAACAGCAGGGGTTGCAGCGAATGAATTGTTGGGAAATATCACCACTGGTGGTGTGACTGATACGGTGACCGTAGCAAGTGCGTCGCAAGGTGCAACCGTGGTCTTTACCGATTACATTCACAATAACGGCAATGGCACAGATACCTTTAATCTGTCTTTGACAAACACTTCCTTCCCTGCTGGCACGACTTTCTTGTTGTTCAAAACGGATGGCGTGACCCCTTTGGTTGATACCAATACCATTCCAGATGGCATTGTGGATACAGGTCCAGTTGCGGCAGGTACTGCTTACGCCGTTGTTGTGAAGGCGGTATTGCCAAGTGGGATCAGTGGTGTGGGCGTGAATTACACCAATGTCTTGAGGGCGACTTCATCGTTAAATCCAACAGGTGCTATTGGTGTGGGTTTCGATACGGTGAGCAACGTTTTGACCACAGTGACACCTAATTCGGTGGATCTGACCAATGGTTTGAATGTGACCGCAGCGGTGGTGAATGCAACGAATACCGCTAAGGGTTTGGGTGCTAACACGGGAACTGCAACCCCTGTGCTGGTTAATCCAGGTGCAGCCGCAACCTATCCTTTGTTTGTCAATAACACCAGCCCAGTTGCTGATACTTATGTGGTGACTTCGTCCGCGATGCCCACAGGTTGGACTGTGTCGTACTTCTTTGATGCGAGTGTGACGCAAGGTCTGTGTACTTCGTTAGGTGGCCCTGTCACCAATACGGGGGTTGTAAACGGTGTTCTGGCTGCGGTCGTGTCTGACAAAGTGGTTTGCGCGGTGGTCACTTCACCCGCGAGTGCATTGCCAGGCAACAATCCGATTACCTTTACGGCGACTTCACCTACCACAGGCGTGTCTGATACTAAGGCTGAAATTGTGACCGTGAATACGGTACGTTCCATCACCTTGACACCGCCTAATGCAGGTCAAGTTTTCCCAAGTGGTTCAGTGGTTTACACCCATACGTTGACCAATACTGGTAACGTGTCTGAAGTGGCGATTAACATGACAGATCCTCTGTCTGGTGTGGTGACAGGCTGGGCAAATGTTGTGTATCTGGATGCGGTAACGGGGGTTGTGGGTTCACTTGATCCAGCTGATACCATTGTTTCTGGTGCAACCTTGGCGGCTTTGGCACCTGGTGCTTCGGTGAAATTGTTCGTTAAAGTATTGTCACCTGCCAGTGCAGCGGCGGGCGATATCAACACGGCTAGCCTGACTGCCACGGTGACGGGTGTGATTAACACCGTTGCAGCACCTGCGGCAGCGATTGCGGTGGACAATACCACGGTGATTGTGGGTCAAGTGTTGTTGAGCAAAACCCAAGCGTTGGATGCACTGTGTAATGGTGTGGCCGATACTGCGTTTAGCAATGCGTCTATCACGGCGGCAACCGCTGTCCCTGGTGCGTGTGTGATGTATCAAATCACCGCCACTAACGTGGGTACGGCACCTGTTACCACCGTGATTGTGAGTGATGCAACCCCTGCGAATACGACTTACATCGACTACTCAGTCGCGGTGATGCCAATCGCAGCACCTGTATTGCCCGCAGCATCTGTTCCTGCTGCAACGACCGTGGGTACGATCACGGCTCCTGCAACGGGGGCAGCAGGTACGATTCAAGCAACGGTTGGCACCTTGGCTCCCGCAGCCAGTGCATTGATCAGCTTTGCAGTGCGTATCAATCCTTAATTTAGCGGCTTAAATTAGGTTAAAGAAGGGGGAGAACATCCCCCCTTTTTTGACAGCCCCTTGTCGCAGGGGGTTGTCAAAAAAGAATGCTGTACCCACCAATTACGACGCATAAAATTTTAAATTTAATACCATGCTACCTACTTGTTACTATGCTTTAACTCAATTTACCCGTGCGCTTGGGCGTGCGGCGGTTTGGGGTGTGTTGATGATGGTAAGCTGGGTGTCGGTACAAGCGGCTCCTTTGATGGGAACGTTGATTACCAATCAAGCGCAGATAAGCTACAGAGACTCCGTGTCAGGTAGATCTGCATTATTGCTGTCCAATATCGTTGAACTCAATGTGCAGCAGCTTTCCGCCTTTAACCTAACTTCACCGCAATCCCGTGTGGTCATTCCTGGGGAAACTAGTAATCTGCCGCACCAAATTCGCAATACAGGCAATGGGGTAGACACTTATACGTTGTCTGCGGTGCTGTTGCCTGGGGCTGGTAATGTCTTGAATATCAGCAGCTTGAGTATTTATGCGGATGCTAATGGCGATGCGATTCCTGATAACTTCACTCCCATTACCCGTACGCCCGCCCTCCCTGCGGGAGGCGTATTCAATTTTGTGGTCGCCGCTACGGCTCCTGTGACCGCGTTGACGGGGCAAACGAGAGACATTGATGTGAGTGCCATCGCGAGCGCAACCGCCACGCCCGCCCCCATGCAGCACAATGTTGATACGCTCAGCATTTCCTACAATACCACGCTGGCAATCACCAAAGTATTTGACGTGATTTCAGGTCCTTCCCCTCATTCCAATCTTACGGCGACCTTGTCGATTCGTAACACAGGGGCTTCAACGGCCAGTAACGTGACGATCAGTGATGTCATCGGTGCAGTCAATGCCGCACCTGCGTATGATGCCACAGGGATGGCGTACATCGCGGGCAGTGCGATGTGGAACGGCATTCCCTTAAGTGATTCAGGTATTGGGAACCCTATTACCTATACCGCGACCACGGTGGGGGCGGTGACCACCATCAATGCGCTGGTTGCGAGCCTAGCACCAGGGGTGCCTGCGCAAATTACCTTTAAATTTTCGATTTTGCCTAATTTAGCGGCGGGTAGTTTGCATACCAATAATATCGCCAGTGTCAGTGCGGGCGTGGGGGCAAATTTACAGACTTTAAACAGCAATACCGCAAGCTATACGGTTATCCCTTCTGCGCTTGGACCTGATTTGACCTTGACTAAGACGCATGTGGGAACGTTTAACACGAACTCGCTAGGCACTTTTAATTTGGGGGTGAGTAATGTCGGCAGGGTTGCTACCACAGGCTTAATCACGGTGAAGGACACCTTGCCCGCAGAGTTGACTTTTGTGCCTGCCAATTCGGGGGGGAATGGTTGGACGTGTGGTGCGGTGTTGCAAGTGGTCACTTGTACGCATTCCGCCGTCATTGCCGCAGGCGGCGTTGCGCCTAATTTGCCTATTGTCGTGCTTCCCACGGCAGCCGCCGTGGCAGCATCGCCTTTGTTGAATAAAGCGGTGGTGTCAGGTGGCGGGGAGACCAATTTAAATACCATTAACAATACGGCGAGTGATACGGTCGTGGTGATCGCAGGAACCCCTGCACCTGATTTGATTCTCAGCAAGACCCACGTCAGTAATTTTACCCAAGGTTTTTCTGGGATATTTAACTTTGTGGTCAGTAATATCGGCTTAACATCCACTGTGGGTTTGGTGACGGTGAGTGATACCTTGCCAACAGGGCTAATTTTTGACCCCGCTACATCGGGTGGAAATGGCTGGACATGCAGTGCGATTTTGCAAGTGGTCACTTGTAGCAATCCCGTGGTGATTGCTTCGGGGGCATCGTTAAGTTTTCCTGTGGGCATTATCCCGAATGCCGCTGCGGTTGCCGCATCGCCCTTGTCCAATACCGCACGCGTTTCAGGCGGTGGCGAACCCGCTGCTTATACAACCAACAACAGTGCGACGGATCCGCTTATTATTGTAGGGCTTGCCGCCTCAGTGTCAGGTTACGTTTGGTTGGACAACAACCACGATAAAATTTTTAACGCGGGTGAGATTGGTGCGGCGGGTTGGCAGGCTGAATTGATGGATGCCGCAGGGAAGGTCATTGCGACGGCACTCTCCAATGCTGCGGGGTTATACATCATTGGTTCTATCATGCCAGGGACAGGGTATCAATTGCGCTTTCGAGACCCTTCTACGAGTATCGTTTATGCTTCGCCTATTTTAGGGGATGGCACGGTGATCCCCCTGGGTTCTATTCCGCCTCCAGCAGGTACGGTGGTACTCAATGGTGTTATTACAGCGTTGTCGTTAAATCCTGGCGATAATGTGGTTGAACTGGATATGCCACTGGATCCTAGTGGCGTGGTTTATGATTCAGTCACGCGCTTACCCATCCCTGGTGCAATCGTCACGCTCACTTGCCCTACTTGCGCCACGCCTTTCGATCCTGCATTGCATCTTTTTGGTGGGGCTATTAATCAGGTACAAACGGTCGGTACCACAGGTTTTTATCAGTTTTTGTTATTTGCGACGGCACCTGCTGGTTTGTATCAAATTCAGGTGACACCTCCTGCGGGTTATATCGCTCCTTCTGCGTTGATTCCTGCGCAGACGGTACCTTTGACTCCTCCCACAGGGGTAGGGAAGTTCATGGTGCAAGCCCAAATGGGGCCTCCACCTGTGGGAAGTCCTACCCCGTATTATCTGGCCATCAATGTCTTTTCTGGGATGCAGGATGTGATTAACAACCATATCCCATTAGATCCCGTTGTGATTGCAGGGTCGGGTTTGTTGGTTAGCAAAGTGGCTGGACGCACGACCGCTGAGCCAGGCGACTTTATTGATTACACCGTGGTCGTGAAGAACGTCACCACCGTGTCCTTACCTAGTATCACGTTGATGGATAGTCTGCCGCGTGGCTTTACGTATCAACTGGGCAGTGCCAGACTAAACGGTGTTGCCGTGGCAAATCCTGTGGGCGGAATGGGACCTCAGTTGACGTTTACCATCGGCACCTTGGTGGCTAATATGACCGCCACACTGACCTATCGCTTGGCAGTGGGTATCACCGCACCTTTGGGTTTGGGTATCAATAGTGCGCAGGCAATCAGTGGCATTGCGTTGTCCAATGTTGCCAAGGCAAAAGTGCAAATTGTGCCAGGCGTGTTCAGTGATAAAGCCTATATTTTGGGAACCGTGTATATGGATTGCAATAAAAACCATGTGCAAGAACCCGATGAGCCAGGTATTCCAGGGATACGCCTCTATTTGGAAAATGGCACGTATGGTGTGACCGATACCGATGGTAAGTATTCATTCTACGGGGTAGATCCGCGCACCCACCATTTGAAATTGGATAAAACCACCTTGCCCGTGGGCGCGCAGCTGGAAGTGTTGGCGAATCGTCATGCTGGGGTTGCGGGCGGGCGATTCGTTGATTTGAAAAATTCAGAATTGCATCGAGCCGATTTTGCCAGCGATACCTGTAGTGATGCGGTGATGCAGGAAGTCAAAGTACGTCATAGCAAAGATACGGTTTCAGAAACTGAGCGGGTATTGAATTATCGGCTGAACCCTAATGCAGCGGTGATTACCCCTGCGGATACGCGTGTACTGCCTGCCAGTGGGGAATTGATTAAAACCGCACCTGCGACGGCGGCGGAAAACTACCAACCTTTGGCAGCAAACTCAGGGTTGAATAGTGGCAATTCTAATTTGCCGAGCGCGCCTATTCGCCCCGTGGTCAGTGTTGATATGGACGCGTTATTACTTGATTTGGATAACACCTTGGGATTTATGGATTTGAAAGACCATGATGTGTTGCCAATGGCGCAAACCGCAGTGCGTATTAAAGGGGTAATGGGTTCCGTGTTTCGTCTGACGGTCAATGGTGTTGACGTGAGCGATACGCGGGTGGGTAAAAAGAGTAGCGTGGCAGACAAAGCGTTAGAGGCGTGGGAATATCTGGGGGTGGCACTTAAGCCTGGGGAAAATGTACTGACCATCAAGCAATTTGATCCTTTTGGTAATGAACGTGCGCAACAAAGCATCACGGTGATTGCACCCGATCAATTGGCAAAAATAAAAATCGAAGCCGCTGGCTCCATCGAAGCCAATGGGCGTACCCCGCTGCATGTCAAGATCCAACTGGTCGATGACAAGGGGGTTGCTGTTAATTCCCGCACCTATTTAACCTTGGAGTCGGTGCAAGGTCGTTGGCAAGTTCAAGATTTTGATCTCAAGGAACCTGGGATACAGGTTGCCATTGAGGGCGGGCGGGCAGAATTTGATTTGCTACCGCCTACGCAACCAGGGCAAGAAACCCTACGTATTATGAGTGGTGTGTTGAAGGGCGAGCATCTGGTGGCGTATATACCTGAATTGCGTCCGCTGTTGGTCAGCGGGATTATCGAAGGTGCCTTGAATATGCACAGTTTGAAAGCCAGTAACTTAACGCCTGTGACCGCACAAGATAGTTTCGATCAAGAAATTAAACATTTGTCACGTGGGAATGCGGCGGGCAATGCAGGAGTGCGTGCCGCCATGTTCTTGAAAGGGAAAGTGAAGGGCGAATATCTGCTGACCTTGGCTTACGATTCGGATAAGAATGTCAAAGACAGATTGTTCCGTGATATTCAACCCGATGAGTTTTATCCCGTCTATGGGGATTCCGCTAACAAGGGTTTTGATGCGCAATCGACCAGCCGCTTGTATGTGCGGGTGGATCAAGGCAAGTCTTATTTGATGTATGGCGATTTTGGTACCCGCAGTGAGGTGACGGCGCGCGCGTTGTCACAATATAACCGCTCTTTGACAGGGGTGCGTGAACATTATGAAAACGGCAAAGTGATGGTGAATGCTTTTGCCAGTCGTGACACCTTACGTCAAGTGATACAAGACATTCCTGCGAATGGCACCTCAGGTCCTTATCAGTTGAGCAATAACGGCGCGCTGATTAACAGTGAAAAAGTCGAAATTTTGACCTGGGATCGCAATCATTACCCCAATGTCATCTTGAAAGTAGAGCCACAAACGCGTTTTGCGGATTATGAAATTGAGCAATTTACAGGTCGTTTACTGTTTAAAGGCCCTGTTGCTAGTTTGGATAGTAATTTGAATCCTCGTTCTATTCGGGTGACCTATGAGTTGGATCAAGGGGGAACAGGCTTTTGGGTCACGGGCGTGGATGGGCAGGTTAAACTGACTGATCGTTTGGAAATTGGTGGGGTCGTGGTGCGCGATAGCAATCCCATGGCACCTGTCAGTGTGATCGGTACCAATGCCACTTTTAAATTGACCGAAAAAACCCTCTTGGTCGGTGAAGTTGCGCACACCAACACCCTATTATTGGGCGGCGGTAATGCGCAACGTGTGGAACTTCGTCAAGATGCGGGGGATTTCCAAGGGCGGATTTATAGCGGACGGACGGATACCACTTTTGATAACACCGCCTCTATGTTGAATAAGGGGCGCGTTGAATCAGGTGGTAAAGGGACTTTCCGTATCAACGGGTCTACGCTGCTAACAGGGGAAATGATTAACAGCACCGATCAACTCACCAAAGCGAAACGCGATGGGGTATTGGTCAAAGTTGAAAAAACTTTAAATGATATTTTCCGTGTGGAAGTGGGGATGCGTGACACCCGCGAAAACACGGGGGTACCCACGGTAGCACCAATACAAGTGACCAGTGCACGGGTTAAAACGATTGCGCAAGTGCCGAGTATCACGGGTTTGTCAGTCAATGCTGAATATGAGCAGGACGTGAAAGACAGCGGTAAAAAAATGGCCGCCTTGGGGGCGGAATACCAAATGATGAATCGCGGCAGACTGTACGCTCGTCATGAATTTATCACGTCCTTGAGCAGTGCTTTTACTTTGAATCCTACGCAACGAACCAACAATACCGTATTGGGGATCAATACGGATTACACCCCGAATACCCATGTCTTTAGCGAATATCGGGCACGAGGTGTGATGGACGGTCGTGAGGCGGAAGCCGCCGTGGGCTTGCGCAACAAATGGCAAGTGGCAGAGGGCTTGCGTTTTAATACGGGGGTGGAACGCGTGACCAATTTGGCGGGTGGGGCAGGGCGTAGTTCCCAAGCCTACACGGGGGCGGTGGAATATACCCGTGACCCATTCTGGAAAGGCTCTGCGCGCTTGGAATATCGTACCAACGATACCAGCGATGGCTGGCTAAATAGTGTCGATATTGCCCGTCGTTTAACGGATAGCTGGACGGTGATTGGTAAACAGGTATTTTCGGAAAGTGCCACCAAGGGGGCTACGGCTGGTGTGCGCATCTTGCACCGTATGCAGGCTGGCTTGGCATGGCGCGATATGGTTGATCACGATTGGAATGCGTTGAGCAAATTTGAACATCGCCGTGAATCGGATACCACTTCGGCGGCAACTGTCAAACGCGTGATGGATATTTTCTCGGTACACGTTAACTATCAAGCCGATTCAGATTGGCAAGCCAGTGGGCATTACGCCGCAAAATGGTTGACGGATGAAAGTTTTGGTTTATCCAGTCGCAGCAATACCCATCTGGCTTCTGGACGGGTGATGTGGGATTTAACGGAACGTTGGGATGCGGGTATCTTGGGTTCCGTGATGGGGGATCGTGGCTTCCGTTCGTTGCGCTATGGTATGGGGGCTGAAACAGGTTATTTGCTACAAGAAAATCTGTGGTTATCTGTGGGGTACAACTTCTTTGGCTTCAAAGATACCGATTTGATTGGGCAAAATGCCACTGACCGAGGGTTTTTTATACGCCTACGCTTTAAATTCGATGAAGACCTGTTTACGGGTGTCCCTAATCGCGTTGAAAGTGCTGCTAGGAATTGCAAACCATGATAAAAGTTAAGCTGTTTTTAGGACGTGGTACGCATAAATTCGCCTCCCCCATGGCAATGTTACTGGCGTTGTTGCTGTGTAGTCCTGCCCATGCTTCTCAACCTGACCCTGTGATGATGTCTAACATGGCGGCTTTGCGTGAACGGGTCATCAAAGCGACCGATAGCAATATGCCTAGTCGTCTGGATTTGGCGGCGAGAGCGCAAATTTGGATTGATTTTGCGCAGGAAGAGTTTATCGAATTAGACGACACGGGCGTGGCAGAGGATGCCGTGCAACGTGCCCTGCAAATTATAGATTGGCTGGAAAATAAACAGCCCGAAGGCGCACCTATTCCTGCCGTCTTGCGCGGCACGACGCGCGTACGGGAAGATTTATGGATGCGACTCTCTGTCGGACAACAAAAGAACCAGCCTTGCGCCGCGCCCTACTTAGCCAAAGCGGAAATTCACCTGCATTGGGCGGCGCATGAGCAGCCCGAATTAGGCTGGAGACATGCTGCACGCTATCTCCAAGATGCGGAGTCTTTGCTGGAGCAGGCTGAATGTTGTGTGGTCAAAATTCCACCTGTGCCAGTGGTGGTCGTACCTCCTGTAGCAGTACCCCCTGTAGCCGTGCCGCCTGTCGTGGTTGTGCCACCCGTAGAGATCCCGCCTGTGGTGGTGGTTCCGCCTGCTATTCCAGCGGTTGGCGTGCCAGCACCTGCGTTAGATAAGATACCCGATGCCGTCCATTTTGCGTTTGATCGCTACAATATCAGCCCTGAAAGCGAAAAAGTGTTGCAGATCGTCGCACGCACCCTACATGCCTATCCATGGTTAAAGCTTGAACTGGGCGGGCATACCGACCGTCGTGGTAAACAAAGCTATAACCTGAAGCTGTCGCAACGTCGGGTGACGGCGGTGTATAACCGATTGATAGCACTGGGTTTGCCTGCTGATCGCTTTATTACCCGCGCACACGGCATGAGCAAATTGATGATGAAAACAGATGATAAACTCGCCCGCTCGATAGATCGTCGCGTGGAATTGATCGTCACCAATCCGAATGATCCTGCCGCTATCATCAAAGTGTACAGCGAAGAGCAAAAAGGCGATTTGCAGCAATAGGGCGATACCTGTTTAATGTGGGGACGACAGATGCGTGCCTCAAACAAGGATTTTTTATCATGCGATTTTTAAACCCTAAAACCGATTTCGCCTTCAAACGCATCTTCGGTTCCGCCGAGAGTGGTGATATTTTAATCAGCTTGTTGAATGCGATTTTAGGGTTAAAGCCGCCGTATTCGATTACGGAAGTCAGCATACTCGACCCGTATCTCGCCCCTGAAATTGAAGGAATGAAGGACACTTATCTGGACGTGCGCGCCAAGGACGGGCAAGACAAGGAATACATTATCGAAATGCAGGTGTTAAATGTGCCAGGGTTTGAAAAGCGCGTGCTGTACAACGCGTGCAAAACCTATTCGCGCCAATTGGCGATTGGGGAAGGTTATGAATTATTGACCGACGTGATTGCCATTAGCATCACCGATTTTGTGATGTTTGATGATTTGCCCGACTTGGTTAACGGTTATAAATTCCGCGCCGCATCGGGGCAAATTTACAGTGATGATTTGGAAATGGTGTTTGTTGAACTGCCCAAATTCAACAAGCAAGAAACTGAATTAACAACGATTTTGGACAAATGGTGCTTCTTTTTGAAAAACGCAGGCAGCTTGCAAATCGTCCCCCAAACCTTAACCGTTGAACCCCCCATCGCCCACGCCTTCCAAATTGCCAACAAAGCAGGGTTGAGCGAAAAAGAATTGGATGACCAAGAACGGCGGCTGATTTTTATTCAAGACCAGCGTGGGGCGTTGACTAAAGCGGCACGGGATGGATTAGCAGCGGGACTTAAAGCAGGGCGTACCGCAGAGAAACTCGACAATGCCCGTTCTTTGTTGGATATTCTGGATGACGCGATCATCGCGCAGAAAATGGGTTTGCCGATTGAAGTGGTGAGTAACTTGCGGATTAATTTGAGGTAAGTTAGGTTTATCCTAGAAAAAGCAGTCTCACGCGGAGGCGCGGAGATCGCGGAGAAAAACCAATACGTTACGCTGAACAGGTAATCACCGAATGGGTGAAGCATAAATCAACTCTATCTGTTTGTTTTTCTTGGTATCTTTGCGTTTTGGTGCGATCGGCTGAGATTTTTAGGTTTATTCTTGTACCTGCCCGTCGCATGAAATTGGGAGAGGATTTGCAAAAATGGGAACTACCTCACGTTAACGACAGGCTATAGTAGGTAGGGTGGATAAGCATAGCGCATCCACATGATTTAAGGTTCTATGTGATTTACAGTGGGTGAAACAAAGCTCCCTCCCCTTCAAGGGGAGGGTTGGGGTGGGGATGGGGTCAAGATGAAGGCTCAAAGCACCATCATCGGCAGACTGCTTCAGCGAACACTGTGCTGCCACATGACCGATGCGGAAATACGGTTATGGCAACGACTACGCAGTCGGCAACTCGCTGGCTGTAAATTCCGCCGCCAACATCCGTACTTGGACTATGTGTTGGACTTTGTCTGTCTGGAAAAATGCTTGATTGTTGAGGTAGATGGCGGGCAACACTTAGAAAACGAGCGAGATCAAGCACGAGACGTGCGCTTATAGGAAGCTGGATTTCGGGTGTTGTGGTTCTGGAACAACCAGGTTTTGCAAGAAACGGATGCCGTGGTCGAGGCTATCTGGATCGCTTTACAGAGCGCGGCTGTTATACCCCATCCCCACCCCAGCCCTCCCCTTGAAGGGGAGGGAGATTGCTCACTTGTGCAACGATGACCCACTATGATTAACATAGAGCCAAAATAAGGATAGGATTGGGAAAATTCACCCAAAAGCGTACGAATGAATTCGTACCCACGGTCAAAATGAGAATTGCTGTGTGAACACCACCATTCCGCATCAAACTGGTCTGCCTGAACAAAGACAGCCTTTATCTAATCAGAGTAAGCACTGATAAACAACGCACATCATGGCGATGAATAGCGTAAACATGACATGGAACGTTAGACAAATGAATATATTTCGTAATTTTAAAATTTTGCTCGCGGCTGCTTTGGTTTGGGGCTTATCCAGTGCGGGGTCTGTTTATGCGGTATCGTTAGGTTCGGGATTCTCGCCCTCTACGGTCAATCCTGGTGATTATAGTATTCTGTCTATGTATGTGTTTAATGACAGTAATGCCCAGTTGACCAATGTTGGTTGGACCAACAACCTGCCTGCCGATATGACGATTCAAAGTTCACCCGCTATCACGACGGATTGTGGCGGCACTTTGACGGCAACGCCTGGCACCAGTACGATGTCTTTGACAGGGGGGATTGTTGCACCTCAAAGTCAATGTACCGTGAGTGTGCCAGTCAGAAGCTCCCTCCCTCCTAACTCAGTGAGTGTCAATGCTGTACCCGCGCTTACTTTAACTTCCAGCCCGTACTATACGAATTCGGCATTTGAAGCGACATTGACCATCAATATCTTTGCCGCACCGACCTTAAGCACCAGTTTAAGCCGTTCTTTGATTTATTTAGGCGAAGATGCCAACCTGACGATCAGTGTTATTAACACCGATGTCACCAAAACATTGACGCAAACAGGTTGGGCGCACACCTTGCCGACGGGGCTGCAAGTCAATGGGGTGGCAACTGATAACGGTAATTGTGGCACACCCGCGATCACTGCTACCACAGGCACGACGGCAATTGCGTTAAGTGCTGCCACGATTGCACCGAATGCAAGCTGTACGATTACCATCCCTATCACGGGTAATGCACAGGGTAATTACAGCATTGATTTACCCGTGGGCGCGATTACCAGTTATCAAAATGCGACTAATGCCTCTCCCTCTAGTCAATCTATTGCGGTTCAGTCATTCAGTGCCAGTAAAGCTTTTAACCCTGCTAGCGTCAAAACCAATCAAGTCTCCACGATGTCGATCAGCATCACGTCCAAAGCACCCTATAGCAACTTGGCGTTTACCGATGATTTTCATCTTCAAACGGGGTTGGTTGTCGCCCCCACGCCCAATGCGGTGGTTACAGGAGCGGGTTGTTCGGGGACGGTGACGGCGAATCCAGGGAGTCAGGTCGTTTCTTTAAGTAATGGGGTTATTCCTGCTGGGGGAACGTTTCTTGTACCCATGGTTTGTACCGTATCGGTTGATGTGGTTGTGCCTTCCAATCTTAATATCGGCATAAAAACCAATACGATGGCAATTGGTTCAATTGCATCGGGCACTGCCAGTAACATCAATGTGGCATCCGCTGCGCTAACCGTGACAGGTTATACCGCGCCGACGTTGACCCAATCTCTATCCACGACCACCAGTTTTGTGGGGCAGGTCATCAATTTACTGGTGAACGTTAAAAATAATGATGCAACGACCTTTACCAATGTGGGTTGGGTCGATACCTTACCCGCAGGTTTGGTTGCCACTGGGGTTGCGCCGAGCTTTTCCGCAGGGTGTACAGGTACGCGCGTGGCGAACCTTGGGGCGGGCAATACGCAAATCACCTTGAGTGGCGCGTCCATTGCCCAGAACGCAACGTGTACCGTAACGATTCCCGTGACGGCAAATCAACAAGGTACGATTACGGTTCCCGCCTTGCCCGTTAGCAGCGTGACCAATGATCAAGGGACGAGCAATATCCTCCCAGCCGCAGCTCTTTCGCTCACCGCAAGCACTTTTACCGTGGTTCAAAAGCTCAATGGCGCGACTCCGACTGCTACGATGAGCCTCAATACCGCGACCAAACTGCGGATTGAAATCACCAATAAGTCAACTGACACTTATTCCAATCTGACTTTTACCGATAATTTTATAGCGAGTGGCTCAAACTTGCCCGCCACTTTTACACTTATCAATCCTGCCAATGCGGTGACCACTTGTAATGCGACAGGGGCTCTCACGACGATTACGAATGGGGGTGCGATTACAGGCTTTACAACAGGTTCAACCGCCTTTACCTTTAGTGGCGGTTTTTTAGCGGCGGGTACTGCGACCAATGTAACAACGACATGTTATGTGGAACTTGATGTACAAGCCACCGCAGTGATTACCAATAGAACCAATGCGATTTCAACGGTTACCGCTTTGGCAGATGGCACGGGCATATTGACCAGCGGACTCAATACTGCCGCCAGTGCCACCGTTGCGAACTTGACGATTAGTGCCGCCGCCATTGCAGCACCTACGGTCACCACTAAAACGCTTTCCGCCACAGCGACGATGGGAAGTGGTGCTGCCACGCGCTCTGCGGTGGTGGGGAGCGGCATTAGCTATCTACAAATCAGCGTTAAAAATAATGATGCTTCTACCACTTTAACTAATGTGACTTGGACGGATACTTTTCCTGCTGGAATGGTATGGACGGGTGGCGCAATTACCTACAGCAACTGTGGCACGGGGAGCGTTACTTTTGATGTGAGCAATAGCATCGCGACCTTAGGTGGGGGGGCTTCTATAGCCCCTGGATTGATTTGCAATGTTCTTATTCCTGTTAAAGCGACGCAACAAGGGGTGTTCGCCAATACTATCCCAATCAATGCCGCCGCTGGTTCAGTGAGTAACGATCAAGGGGTACACAATGCTGCAACGCCCACTGCAACCTTAACGTCAACCAGCATCACGGCAACCAAAGCATTTAGAAATCTGGCTGATACGGCTGCCGTGACAAGTATTCACATAGGCGATACGGCGAAGTTAAAAATTACCATTACTAATCCATCGACCACAGAAGGCTACACTTCCTTGGCATTGACGGATAGCTTCGTTAATTATGTCGCTACCGTAGGCGGCACGCCTGCATTGCAAATTGCCGCCACACCCAATGCGATGACCACTTGCGTTGCGGGTGGTGCGCTGACTGCACTGGCATCGGTTGGTGGCAGTGCAGTAGCGGGTGCGCAAAGTGTTTCCTTGGCAGGTGGCACACTGGCGGCCAATAGTTCATGTTATGTCATCGTCGATGTGACTGGGATCGCTTTAATGGCAACAAAAGCCAATACCATTGCTGCGGGGACAGCCGCGTTAAGTACAGGGGCGGGTATTACTGCGATATCCAATAGCAATGCAACTCAAATTTGGAATGCCGCAGCGGTGACCGCCAATTTGAGCGTTATTGCCATTGTCCCGCCTACGATTTCCACTAAAACCTTTACGCCCACCTCTGTCGTGGTGGGGAGTGGTGTTAGCACACTAAAAATCAGTGTGAAAAATAATGATTTAACCGCCCCCTTAACCAATGTGGGGTGGACGGATATTTTTCCTGCTGGCGTGGTAGCGACAGGGGGGGCAATTACTTATCTCAATTGCGGCGCGGGAACCGTTGCGATCACAACGGATGCTATAACAGGCATTCAAACAGCGACTCTAAGTGGGGTTGCTTCTCTAGCACCTGGTGCAATTTGCGATGCTTCAATTCCTGTTAAAGCAACGATGCAAGGTGTTTTTACGAATACTATTCTTGCGGGTGCCATTACCAAGACTGAAACTACTGTTAGCTCAGTCGCTAAATCAGGAACTACCCCATTAACCTCAACCAGCATCACGTCAACCAAAGCATTTAGAAATATGCTTGATACGCTTGCCGTGACCACTATGCACGTGGGGGATACGTTCAAACTCAAAATCACCATTAACAACCCATCGACCACAGAGAGTTACAATTCCTTATCTTTTACTGATAATTTTGCTACTTTTATCGCGACGGTAGGCGGCACGCCTGCATTACAAATTGCTGCCATACCCAATGCGAATACCACCTGTACCGCAGGTTCTGTTTTGACTCCATTATCTGGTTTGGCGGGTTCATCTGCGGTAGCGGGTTCGCAGAGCATCACTTTAGCCAGTGGCGTACTTGGTGTAGGGGTTAGTTCGTGTTATGTGATCGTCGATGTCACCGCCTTGGCTGCGATGACGGTGAAAGCCAATACCATTGCTGCGGGGACAGCCGCGTTAAGTACAGGGGCGGGCATTACCGCGCTATCCAATAACAATGCAAGTCAAATTTGGAATACCGCAGCACCGACTGCTAATTTGACTATTACCCCCCTTGCTGCGCCTACCTTCTCAGCAAAAAACTTTTTGCCAACCTCTGTCTTTATGGGGCAATCCAGCACCTTAACGATTTCCGTTACCAATAATGATGCAATCACCACGTTAAATAATGTGAGTTGGACGGATACTTTTCCATCGGGATTGGTTGTGGCGGGAACACCAACGGCAACAAAAACAGCACCTTGTGGTGCGGCAACTTTCACCCCGCTAGCGGGCGCGACCAGTTTGGTTTTTAGTGGTGGGGTGATTGCTCCAGGTGCAACCTGTACGATTACAGTCAATGTGACAGGGACTACCCTAGCTGGGAGTTACACTAATTCAATTCCTATTGGTGCGATTACCACTACTGAAGGTATCAGCAATACGGTTGCGAGTCCCGCCCCAGCTCTTTGGCTGGCAGGGGTGACCATGACTAAAGCCTTTTCGGTATCCCCCTTGGCAGTTGGGGGGACAAGTCGGTTAACGATTAACGTCAATAATAATACGACGGTGATTCATCCTAGCATTGCCTTGACCGATGATTTTTCAGCACAGACAGGATTGGTGATTGCTAATCCGCCTAATGTGGTGAGTAGTGGAACAGGTTGTACGCTAGGCACGGTGACGGCTGTTGCGGGGACGAGTGTGGTGAGCTTAAGCGGCTTTGCTTTGGCGGCAGGGACACAGGCTTTGGCAAAAACCTGTACGGTGCAAGTCGATGTGGTCGGCAATATATCGGGTGCAAAAACCAATACGATTTATGGCGATAATGTGCTGCATCCAGGGCTAGGTCTTGTAGCACTTCCCTCGCAGTTTACGACGGATGCAACTGCGCCTTTAACGGTCAGTCCCGCCACGTTGACTGTGGCAAAAACTTTTACCACCAGTCCTGTTACTGCACCTGTCAGTATTCGTGCTAACGGAACAGATGTGGCGTTAATGCGCATTACGGTCACTAATCCTAATCTGCTCAGTGTCAATAGTATGAGCTTCACCGATACTTTCCCTGTTGCGATGGCAGGGATGGTGATTTCCAATGCGGCAGCACCTGTTAATACCTGCGGAGGCACGCTGACCGCGACGGTGGGTAGCAATGCGGTGAGTTTTTCGGGTACGGTCGCCGATACCTTAGCACCTGCCGCCAGTTGCTATATTGAAGTGCCTGTGGTGAGTACGACGGCGTTTATGAATAGAACGAACAGTGTGTCAGTCACTGCCAAGACCAGCATGGCGGAGATTATCGCTCCCGTGACAGCAACGGCGAATTTGACCGCCCATGCTTTGAGTGTGACCCACGCTTTTGGCACAGCCAGCTTGATTGTGAGTACGAATACGGCATGGACGGTCACGATAGTCAATAACAGCGCAACGATGCAAACTGCTGTGGCATTTTCGGATACGTTTACCTCAGTTGCAGCAAACGCCTTGTTTGTAGCACCTGTACCAACGGTGGCGAATAGCTGTGGTGGTACGGTGACGGCTACGGCGGGTACAAATGTTGTGAGTTTGACAGGCGGCACGATTCCCGCAAATTCAAGCTGTACTATCAGCGTGAATATGGTGGGGAATGGGGTCGGCACGATTACCAATAATGCGGTGAGTGTGACCAGTAGCCAGCAAACGACGGCTGCTACCTCTAATAATGCCTCCCTTGTCGTAATCAATCCTTCGGTGTTGATTAACACCGTCAGTAAGGTCTTTACCCCTCCAACGGTGACATTATTACAAAACAGCACTGCATCTATTACGTGGAGTTCTGCGAGCGCAGGAGACACAGTCAATCCAATCGTGACGGATAACTTGCCTGTGGGGATGACGGTTGCGGCTTCGACTTTACTCAACCCAACTGCACCCAATGTGATGGCAAGTTGTGCCACGGGGGCTCAACCTACGATTCTCAGCACCACGGTTTCACCGTTGCGCAATCAAATTGTGGTCGCGTTGAGCATTACTCAAGTTCAAAACCAAGTCTGTACGATTACCTTTGAGGTGACCCCCACCCAACCAGGGACATTGACTAACACGATTGCCAAGGGCGATATTCTCTCTGCGGATGGCACTACGGCTGCCAATACCGTCGCATCCAACAATGCCCAATTGGTGGTCACCAACGTATTGACCATAGGCAAGACCTTCCAGCCAACGGATTTGAGTTTTTCGGGGGTTGCGATGTTAACCATTACCGTGACCAATCCAGAAGCGATCCCTTTAACAGGGGCGAGTCTGCGGGATAACTTGCCTGCGACTACGCCGAATGACTTGATCGTGGCAGGCGCACCTTATACCACGGCAGTGGCAACCACCGATTGTACGGCGGATGGTTCGCAAAGCACCGCGCTGGTGACGGCTGTTGCAGGCACGCGCATTATTCAGCTCACGGGCGGGGTGATTCCTTCAAAACAAGGTGCGGTGGATGGGGTTTGTCACATCACCGTTCCTGTTAAATTGGGCAGTGCCAGCCCAACAGGACCTGCAACCAATACCATTCCCATTGGTACGGGGGTGGTGGGGACAGGGTTGACCAGCACAGAAGGGCGTTTTAACATTAACGCGGCTTCGGCGACCATCAATTTTGTCGCCCCCACCTTGGGCATAGGAAAAGCCTTTAGCCCTGCCAGCGTCACGGGGGGGTCGGTCAGTCGCTTAACGGTCACCATTAACAATCAGAATAACTTTATCCAAACGGGGCTGGCTTTTACCGATAACATGCCGACGGGCATGACCGTGGGGGCTCCCGCCGATCCTCAAACAACGTGTACGGGCGGCACCTTTACAGGGGCGGCGACGGGTTCTGCATCATGGTCGTTTAGTGGCGGGGTGGTCGCTGCATCAGGGTCATGTACGGTATCCTTGAATGTCACCATGAATGTGAGAAATGTATTAACCAACACCATTCCTGTGAATGCACTCACCAGTGCCAATGGGGGGAAAAACACCCTGCAAGGGGCGGCCAATTTAAATAATTTGGCGGGTGTGAGTATTGCTAAAGCCTTTACGCCTAATCCTGCGGTGGTGAATCAGCCCATTCGTTTAACCTTTACGATCACCAATGCCAGTGATACACCGTTAACTCAACTTGGCTTTGTAGATGATTTGACCTTAGGGGGAACACAAACGGGCTTGACGGTATCGCCGACCCCGAATATCAGCGGTAATTGCGGTGGGGGGACGGTTGTCGCGAGTGGCACATCCATTACGCTATCAAATGGTTTTCTGGGTGTGGATTCGGCGTGTTCGATCTTGGTGGATGTGATGACGGATACCGCGCGTTCTTATGTGAATACCGTGCCAATTCATGCCATTACCTCTTTGGAAGGAAAAACCAATGCGGCGGCAGGCACGGATACATTACCTGTCTATGTGGGGATTCGTGCCGTAAAACAACTTTCCCCAACCAGTGATGCGGGACGCTTTGTGCTGACTTTGTCGCCTGCTGCACCTTCTGGTGTATCGAGTCGTACCAATGTGGGACATGATGCAACCCCCTCGGCGGTCGCCTCGTTTTTTGCAACTGAAGGTACAACGTATACCGTCACAGAAACAGGGCAGGGCGCGACCAGTTTGGCGAATTACCTCACCACTTGGGCGTGTCGTAATGCCGATAACACCCTGCTTGCATCGGGTTCGGGGGCGGCTGCCACCGTGACAGCGCCGATCACGGCGGGGGGTGCGACCAAAAACCAGCAAGACATTAGCTGTACTTTTACCAATGTGAATAAAATCGCGTTGGTGACGGTAAACAGTGTGTCGAATGGCGGCGTAGGGAGTTTTACGTTTACAGGGACGAATGGCTTGCCTATCAGTGCGACCACCATTACCACCACGACAGCGGGGGTGAGTGCCACGACGGCGGTGTTGACTGAAGTGGTGTTGAGCAGTAAAGGGGTCGCCACGGTCATCACGGATGGCGCGTTATCTGGCGGATTTGTGTTGAGCGGGGCGAGTTGTACAGGTTTGCAGGGGGGTGATACTGCGACCCTCGTGGGCAGTGTGCTGACGATTCCTTCAACCAGTATTGTTGATGGTGCGCGCATTAGCTGTACCTTTACGCATTTGCTGCCATCGGCAAAAACACTGACCTTGCGCAAGCAATGGGTGGGGGCAACACTGAATGATGCCGTGAACATCACCGCAACAGGCTTAACGTCGCTTGCCTCAATTGCGACGACTGCGGGTAAGTTGGACACAGGGACGGCGCAAAGTGTGAGCAATGGGGCGGTGATTACGATTGCCGAAGCCTTCTCGGTGGGTTCGGCTTTGAATTACACCGCGACCTTGGCATGTACAGGTACCACAGGCTTGAGCGGCAATGTCTTGACCGTTGGCGTGGCGGACGGAGCGATTGTGTGTACCCAAACCAATACCTTTACGGGTGCAGGGGGTTCTAGGATCACAGGGACGGTTTTCAAAGACACAGGTGCGAGCAGTGGTACGGCAAACAACGGCGTTCAAGAGGGGGCGGAACTTGGCATTGCAGGGGTGACCATCACCGCGAATCAAGCCAGTTGTGCGAGTACCGTGTGCGGCACGGCCATCACAGACGGGGCGGGCAATTACACTTTAGTGCTGCCTAGTACGGTGACGGGCGTCATTACCCTGACGGAAACGAACTTGAATGGCATGTTGAGTACAGGGGGCAGTGCTGGCACGAGTGCGGGAACGTATACGCGCAGTACCGATACGGTGACCGCGTTCAATGTGGTGGCGGGAACGACTTATACGGGTCTCAATTTTGGTGATGTACCTGATAATCAGTTCGTCACCGATGGTGTGCAAACGGCTTTGCCAGGCTCAATGGTGTTCTATCCCCATTATTTTGTGGCGGGTACAACAGGGAGTGTGGCATTTAGTTACACCAAATCATCTTCACCCGCACTCACAGGGTGGAGCGAACTGATTTATGTCGATGCTAATTGTGATGGTGTGATTGGGGCGGCAGATGTGCTGGTGGCGGCTTCCGTTGCGCTGACAGCAGATCAAAAAGTGTGCTTGTTAGTGAAGCAGTTTGTCCCCGCTAACGTGCCTGTTAATGCACAAAATGCCTTGACTTTGACCGCGCTTTTCACCTCAACTTTCGCCAATCCAAGCGCAGAGGTTAGTTTTAGTTATGTACGGCACGATACCACCACGGTAGGGCAACCTACGGCGGCAGGGTTGTCGTTGGTCAAGCAGGTTAACACCCCAACCGCGTCGCCAGGGACGAACATTGTCTACACGGTGGTGTATACCAACAGCAGCACAGGACCATTGTCTAATGTGGTGATCCACGATGCAACACCTGCTTACACAACGTTCCAAAGTGCGAATTGCGGTACTTTGCCGCTTAACTTCACGGCGTGTAGTATCACCAATCCAGCAGTGGGTGCATCAGGGTCGATTATCTACACCTTTACGGGGACGTTAGCCCCCGCTGCGAGTGGCGCGGTGACGTTTACGGTGCAGGTGCAGCCATAAATCCACTAAGATAGAATGGGGAAGGCGTTAGTCACAAGTTCAACATTCCCTTGGTGGAAAAAGCGACGGGTGCAGATGGCATTGCACCCGCTAGGCTATGTTAAAATCGCCGCCTCGTTTTGACTTAAGGAGCGCGTCATGCAGGACAAATATCTCAATCCATTCACAGACTTTGGTTTTAAGAAGCTGTTTGGCGAAGAGCCGCATAAGGCGGTTCTTATCAACTTCCTTAACACGTTGCTACCTGAAAAACATCAAATTCAGGACTTGCAATATACTCGCACTGAACGCTTGGGCTTAACCTCGTTTGACCGTAAAGCTATTTTTGATTTGAGCTGCATGAGTATCACAGGCGAACGGTTTGTGGTTGAGTTGCAAAAAGCTAAGCATAATTTTTTTAAAGATCGCACGGTGTATTACGCGACCTTTCCGATTCAGGAGCAAGCGCAGCGTGGCGAGTGGGACTACAATTTATCTGCTGTTTACACCGTCGGCATCCTTGATTTTATCTTTGACGAAGACCGCAGCAATGATGAAGTGATTCACGTTGTCCAGCTCAAAAATCAAAAGGGTAGGGTGTTTTACGACAAGCTCACTTTTATCTACTTGACTCTGCCGCACTTTAAAAAGACCTTGGTCGAGTTGGAAACGACACAAGATAAATGGCTGTATATCTTCAAACATTTGCAAGATTTGCAGGATATTCCCGATGTCCTCAACGAAGGCGTATTTCCCCAGCTGTTTGAAACCGCTGAACTCGCCTGCTTCAACCGCAGCGAACGTGCCGCTTATTATGAGAGCTTGAAAAACTACCGTGATTGGAAAGCCGTCATGGAAACGGCAAAAGGGGATGCGAGAGCAGAAGGACGTGAAGAGGGACGTGAAGAAGGGCGTGAGGAAGGCGCAAAACATAAAGCACTAGAAATTGCCAGGAACCTATTGGATGTGTTAGACAACGCCACGATTGGACTTAAAACGGGTTTGTCCGAACAGGAAGTTCAGCAATTACGTGTAGGGGCTTAGCGGCCTGTCGAACTTAAAGCAGCTCGACTGCAATTTCGCCCGAATGATGTAGTTGTTCACCTTGAGGTGTATGCAGGCGGAGTTCACCTTGTGTATTGACCCCGCGTGCAATGCCGTGACAGCGGCTGCCATCAGGCATTTTTAATTGGATGGATTTGTTTTGTTGGGCGTGGTGCTGTTCCCATTCGGCATGAAAAGGGGCGAATCCTGCCGTGCTAAATTCGTCCAGTACCGCGACCAAGTGTTGCAAAATCTGGGCGAGCAGCAGGTTGCGGTCAACGAAGTGGCGGGTGAGTTGATCCAGTGCGGCGGCAGGTTGGTCTATTTGCTGGGCGAGCTGGGAGGGGAGGGTGCAATTTAACCCGATGCCGATCACCACCGCGCATGCGCCCGATATTTCCCCGCGCGCTTCTATCAATATTCCCCCTAATTTGCCGCCGTCAGGACTAAGTAAATCATTGGGCCATTTGAGTTGGACACCTTCGATGCCACTTGCGCGTAATCCACGTAATACGCCTACCCCTACCGCCAAACTTAATCCCGCTAAGCGGCTAAACCCGCCCTCGAATCGCCACAATATTGAAAATGTTAACGCGTTGCCTAAGCCTGAGTGCCAAGTTCGCCCAGCGCGCCCGCGACCTGCCGTTTGCAATTCAACTGCTAAGACACTGCCACTGGGTGCGCCTAGGCTTGCTTGTTGTCGTAGTGCAAGATTGCTAGAGGCATTTTGCAGTTGAATATCGAGCGATAGGCGCGATGCGGTGTCACCCAATGCCGTGTTGATTTGCGGGGCGTTCAGTGGTTGCCACGCTTGACTCAGACGATAACCCCGTCCGCGTATGCGTTGCAGGGCGATGCCAAACTGAACAGCGATTTGTAAATCATTGCTGATCGTTGCACGTGACACGTTCAACGCGCGTGCTAAGTCTGTGCCAGAATGGAAGTGACCATCAGCGAGTAAGGTGAGTAGCTGCCAGCAGCGGGGGTTCAGGGGCATGTCAATTGGCGTGGGTTAATTTAAGCGGGTTGTCATCCATGATTCAACCTTAAACGTTGAGCGGGAGTCTGCGGATTTGTAAAACTGCTAGTATAATTCGCCCATACTTTAACCCTTACTTAATTATTTTCCTAAAGGAATTATCTTGGAACTCTCTACACGCGTGCAAGCCATTAAACCTTCTCCTACGCTTGCAGTCACCGCGCGTGCCGCTAAGCTGAAAGCAGAAGGTAAGGATATTATCGGACTGGGTGCAGGCGAGCCTGATTTCGATACCCCGCAGCATATCAAAGATGCCGCCATTGCCGCGATTAACAATGGTTTTACCAAATACACCCCCGTCGGCGGCACGGCTAGTTTGAAACAAGCGGTGATCGCCAAGCTCAAGCGCGACAATAATCTGACCTATACCCCCAAGCAAATTTTGGTGTCCTGTGGCGGTAAACAAAGCTTCTTTAATTTGTCCTTGGCATTCATCAATCCTGAGGATGAAGTGATTATTCCCGCACCATATTGGGTGTCGTATCCCGACATCGTGATTATTGCGCAAGGTAAACCCGTGATTGTCGAAGCAGGTATCGAGCAAGGCTTTAAATTAACCCCTGCGCAACTGGAAGCCGCGATTACGCCCAAGACCAAAATGCTGGTGATTAACAGCCCTAGCAACCCTTCAGGCGCGGTTTATACCTTGGAAGACTTGCAAGCCTTGGGCGCAGTATTGCGCAAACACCCGCAAATTTTGATCGCTACGGATGATATGTATGAACATATCGCGCTGACTGACGCTAAATTCGTCAATATCTTGGACGCGTGTCCTGACTTGTACGAGCGCACCATGGTGTTGAATGGCGTGTCCAAAGCCTACGCCATGACAGGCTGGCGTATCGGTTATGCCGCAGGCCCTGAATACATCATCACCGCGATGGAAAATGTGCAATCGCAAAGCACGTCTAACCCCACGTCCATTTCACAAGTCGCCGCCGAAGCCGCCTTAAACGGCGATCAAGGTTGTATTACCCCCATGTTGGCAGCCTTCCGTGAACGTCATGTGTTCGTGGTCAATGCCCTGAACGCCATCGAAGGCGTGAGCTGCATCATGGCGGGTGGCGCGTTTTATGCCTTCCCTGACGTGCGTCCCGTGATTGCCAAGCTCCATGCGCGAGGCACGATTGCGGCTGCGACGGATGTTGCCTTGTCTAACTATTTATTGGAACAGGCGGAAGTCGCCGTGGTGCCAGGCTCGGCTTTTGGTAGCGAAGGTTATATCCGCCTGTCCTTTGCAACGTCCATGCAAAATCTGGAAAAAGCCTTAGCACGCTTGGCAACCGCGTTGGTGTAGTGTCATGAGTCTATTTTCATTTCAATGCAGCGATAATGACGTAGGGTGCATTTTATGCGCCATGGTGCGCACGGCGCATCCTGCGATATTTTTAACCTCGCTTTGATTTTGAAATGGAATGAAAAGAGCCGCACCATGCGGCTCTTTGTTTACCACCATGACTTATTTTAGTGTTTAGGAGAATGTTTTGATTTACAAAATTGAAATAGCAAGCGGGCGCGATGCTGTGCCAACGCGGGTGAAAAAGCTGTTGTGGATAGTCGGTTGCTGCGCGTTGGGAATGGGCTGCGTCGCCGAGACGATGCCACAGAATCAGCTTGCCACAACCCGTACTCAACCGTCTCAGACGACGGCAATCGACATTCAAGCGGCGCAACTGTACTTTTGGGATTTTTTTACCGTGACCAACTCGCGCGAGACTGTCTTGGCATACATCGACCGCGAGTTTGAAGAGGAAGCGCATCGCAGTGCTTTCATCGCCATGATGCGATTTTTGGTAGAGAAAAATCAATATTTAGATGCGGCGACTCAAAAAATGTGGTTAAAGACCCTTGATCAAGGTGTGACCGCTGCGCAACTTGCGCAGTCATTGATCCCTTTGTTGGTTTCAAGGCAACACCATCCTGTTTGGATGATGCCAACAGATGGCTTATTGGTTGACGCAGTGACAGACGACCGTAAGCAAGTGGGCGTTGAGATTTTGGGGGAACTTGGGCAACCGATCGTGGCGAGTGCTGCGGGGGTGGTTGAATATAGCGGCACGTCGGACAGTGGGGGGCTGATTAAAATTAAGCATCATGCCAATATAACCACCACTTATGCTTACAACCACCAATTGCTGGTTAAAAAAGGACAGCATGTTGCCCAAGGTGAAAAAATTGCCACCATGGGCAGTCGGCGCGAGGACGAATCTGCCGCATTGTATTTTGAAATGCAGCGTTTCGGAAAGCCCGTGCAGCCTATGCAGTACCTGTACGCCCCACAAAATATCGTTTGTTCCCCTGCCAATGCACCGCCCGCCGAGGCACCTGTTATTGATGCGAGTGAGGACGATAATTTAAAGTGGGTTATGCCTACACAGAGTAAGTTCCTCACACTTGATCCTGTCAAGATACGGCAGAATAAAGGTGTGGATTTCTTAGGTACACTGGGGCAGCCTGTGTTCGCTGCGGCATCAGGCGAGGTGGCGTACAGTGACAATGGATTAAAGGGCTACGGCAACTTGGTGCTGATCAAACATAATGCCAAGTATGTTTCAGTCTATGCCCACAACAGTGTGTTGTTGGTGAGGGTAGGGCAGCAGGTCGAAGCGGGGCAGCAGATTGCGGAAATGGGGAGTACCGACACCAATCAAACGCGCCTGCATTTTGAAATTCGCCGCTTTGGCAAACCTGTTGACCCAAGCAAGTACCTTAAGGCGGAGTAATTGCGTGGGGAAGGAAAGGAGATGGGTATATACCTTGCCGTCACAAATTAGTAATCGGTATAACCTTGCTCGCCTGGCGTATAGAACGTACTGAAGTCGGGTGCTGTGAGTTCTGTGCCGTGCTTCATTTTTTGCACTAGGTCGGGGTTGGCGATGAATGAACGACCGAAGGCCACCAGATCGCCTCGGTTGGCATCAATGTCGGCATTGGCATGTATGGCATCATAACCGCCAGAGAGGATGTACTCGCCTTTGAATAGCACGCGCATCCTGAGCTTCAGCGCGGGGCTGATTTCTGGTGCGCCCATTGAGCTGTGATCGACGACATGGATATACACTAGGTCGAGGGAATTCAGCTCCGCAACTAATCGTTCATACAGCGCATCCATTTCGGCATCGGGAGCCATGCCGCTAAATACGCCGTAGGGCGAGATACGCATACCGATTGCACGGCAGCGCGTTAACGGTGCCATGACGATACGGTTCTTCAATTGCAACTTGCCGAGTGTGGCTGGGGTGAACAGGGTCGGTACTCATTGAAATCAAAACAATCCGATAGGTAGGGTGGGCACGTTTTTTGTGCCCACGCGGTCTCTCATCTTTCCACAGCGTGGGCACCAAAAACGTGCCCACCCTACGCCGTGAATTACTGCTTGATCGACTCCACTGGAATCGTCAGCGTCACTTCATCGCCCACATAAGGCGCGTACTTGCCCATGTTGAAGTCGGAACGTTTAATTTTGGTGGTTGCAGTCGCACCACAGGCATCTTTTTTCAGCATCGGATGCGACATGCACAAAAAGGAATTGACGGTCAGCGTCACGGGCTTGCTGATGCCCTTAACCGTCAGGTCGCCATCCACGGAAGCCACTTTATCGCCCTCAAACTTCAGCTTGCTCGACTTGAATGTGATAGTGGGATATTTTTCGGTATCGAAAAAGTCTTCGCCTTGAATATGACCGTTAAACAAAGTGGAACCCGTGTTGACCGACTTGGCATCAATGGTCACCTCCACCGAGCCAGACTTGGCGGCACGGTCAAGGATGATTTTGCCAGACACCGTATCAAAACGGCTGAGCTGCAAAGAGTAGCCGAAGTGGCTGTACTCGAAGCGTGGCATGGAGTGCGCAGGCTCGATCACATAAGTTTCTGGTGCGGCGAAAGCCACGGAAGACCATAGGGATGCGAGGGTCAGGGCAACGAATTTTTTCATGGTGTACTCCTAAAGTGGTGATTGAAAGTGAAGCTATTTTTTGCTGGGTATTGCATTAACGACAAGGTGAAACTTGATTTGAATTTCATTGGCAACCGTGCCGACATCCGTCCACTCGCCGATGGCGTAGGCGCGACAAATTCGCACGGTTTTCGCCTCATCAATCATTGCCCAAAAAGCGTGCGAATGAATTCGTACCTACGGGAGTGGGCTGCGTTACACCTGTTCTTCAAAAAGGTCTATTTCATCATATTCATTTGTGTTTCCCTCCCCGTAACATGCTGGACAAATTTACGCAAAACGCCCAGAACGAAAATCATCCAGTGCCCGATGTATTTCTGCCTGCGTGTTCATCACAAACGGTCCGTATTGCACGATGGGTTCGTTGAGCGGTTTGCCTGCAATCAAAATCAAGCGCGCATCCGCACGAGCGGTGAGCGTCACACCATCGGCTCCCGCCGTATTGCTCAAAATCCCCATACGCTGCGCGTCCACCTGCACACCGCCCACCTCCACCGCACCGCGATAAACATAGATGAAGGCGTTATGCGTATCTGGTATCGCCGTCGCAAATGAAGCACCCACAGGCACATGAATATCCAGATACAGCGGCTCGGTGATTTCGCGCGAGACCACGCCCGCCACGCCGTTGCTGCTGCCCGCGATCACCCGCACCGTAACGCCGTCTGCGGTGACGTATTCGGGAATCGCCGCGCTGGGAAAGTCCTGATACCACGGCTCGGTCATTTTGTTTTGGGCGGGCAGGTTGAGCCAAAGCTGGAAGCCTTCCATCACCCCGTCTTCCTGTTCGGGAATTTCGGAGTGAATCACGCCGCGCCCAGCGATCATCCATTGCACCCCGCCGTCGCCCAGCAAACCCTCATGTCCCGCGCTGTCGCGATGGCGCATACGACCTGATAGCATATAGGTCACCGTCTCGAAGCCGCGATGCGGATGGTCGGGAAAGCCCGCGATGTAATCGTCTGGGTCGTCGCTGCCGAACGCATCCAGCATCAGAAAGGGATCGAGGCGGCGTTGCAGCTTGCCAGTCAACACGCGGGTCAGGCTCACGCCCGCGCCGTCCGAGGTGGCAACACCTTCGACCAAATGGTCAATCGTGCGCGAGGGGTGTAGCGTTGCTTGAGTGAAGGGATTCATAATTTGTTCCTAGGTAAAAAATGAAGTGAGCGCATAGTAATCGTCTCGAAAAGATAGATAAAGCCAGAATTTCGAGATAGACTATCCCAATTATGGAACAAACCAATATCTCCGCCGACGACCTTATTCTGTTCGCCACCATCGTTGAACAGGCAAGCCTCGTCCGCGCCGCCGAACACTTGGGCATGCCCAAAGCCACGGTCTCGCGCCGCCTGAGCAACCTTGAAGAACGAATCGGTCAGCGGCTATTGCTGCGCACCACGCGCCGTTTAACGCTCACTGATTTCGGGCAGGAATTCTTTGACTACAGCCGTCGCGTCGCCGAAGAAGTTGCCACCGCGCAGGACTTCGTGCGTAGCCGAGACGTGCAGCCGCGCGGCAAGTTGCGCGTCTCCATGCCCGAAGATTATGCACGGCGCACGCTGTCGCGCCCACTGGCCACCTTCATCGAAAGGTATCCCGAAATAGAACTCGAACTCGACCTAAGTTCTCGACTGGTTGACCTGATCGGTGAACGTTTCGACCTCGCCATCCGCATGGGCGCACTGGCGGACGACTCGACCTTGGTCGCCCGCAAACTGGACGTACAACATCTAGGGCTTTATGCCAGTCCAATCTATCTCGGGCTCCATCCCGCCCCGCAACACCCAGACGAGTTAAAACAGCATATCGCCGTGCGCTTACTTTCCGCTCTCGGACAGCCGCTGCCTTGGCGTTTATTACGCGGAAATGAAGTCTGGGAAAGCATACCGCCAGGGCGCATGGGACTGAATTCGCTCAGTGTCATCCATCAATTGCTGCTAGACGGTGCGGGTATCGGCATGTTGACCGTACCCTTTGCCGAAGAAGATGTGCGACAAAAACGACTGGTGCGCATCTTGCCAGAATGGTGCTTCCCTTCCGTCACGGCTTGGGCTGTCATGCCCATGCGCCGCTTCCTGCCCTCCAAGACGCGCGCATTTCTGGAACACATTGAGCGTTACTTAGCACAGAATGGATAGGCTTACTTATTCAATGTCTAGGCATCACGCCCGCCCAGCAAGCCTTGCGCGGCGTGGCGATGCCCCTTTTTCAACTTGCAGCAAGTCATCATTACCGACGATCCACGCGTGGCTTTTCGCGATGCAGAAGTTGTGCTGATGGTTGGCGCGCAACCGCTCAGTGCAAGGAATGCACCCTATGTAATGATTGCGATATTGAAGTAGAAACGGAATAACCGACACGTTCGCTCGCATCGGTGACAAGGGATGGTCATGATGATGGCTGTGCTGTCAACAGGGGAGTTGTTGCGCTATAACGAAATCAGCATATCTCTAACGCTGACATTCAAAAGGTTATAACAGGATGGCTCGGTGAGTCGAACGATGTGTCCGACCATCTCGCGGCGTGTGAACTATAGAACTGACAGATTTGGGGGAAAGCTTGTTTTACTGTTACGCGCCCTGTACGACTGGGGGGAGCCGTATCGTCAATGTCGTTCCAGCAATGCTCATTTTGGCTAAACAGCAGGTTTTTGTGGGTACGACAGATTCGTACCTCGCCCGAAAGGGCGAAAAACGCGACAAAACTTGCCTTATTCACGAGAAACCATGCGAATGAATTCGCACCTACGGTCAAAATGAGAATTGCTGTTGTTTATTCGGGTGTTGATGTATTTCCCAACGCCCTTAAGTACACTTGGCGATAAGCTTCTGCGCTGGTTTCCCAGCGGAAGTCTTTGCTCATACAGAGTTTGCGGAGTGTTTGCCATTTGCGGCTATCTTGGTACACGCTGATGGCGCGCACGATGGTTTGATACAGGTTTTCGGCGGTCATGCCGCTGAATACAAAACCACTCGCCGTGCCGTTTTTTAGCGTTTCAGCGGTGCAATCCACCACCGAATCAGCGAGTCCGCCCGTGGCGTGTACTACAGGGGGCGTGCCATAGCGTTGGCTATAGAACTGATTTAAGCCACAGGGTTCAAAGCGCGATGGCATGATAAATAAATCGGCACCCGCTTCGATCTGATGGGACAAGGCTTCGCTAAAGCCGATCTTAACTGCGATTTTGTCAGGATATTGTGCCGCTAAGTCACGTGCGGTTTCTTGCATGACCGCATCGCCGCTACCCAAGATCACCAGTTGAACAGGGAGTTCAGTGAGTCTAGGGGCAATTTCCAACAACAAGTCCAAGCCTTTTTGGTGGGTTAGACGACTGACCACACCGAGCAAGGGAATATCTTCATCAACGGTTAATCCCATCTGAGTTTGCAGGGTGACTTTATTGACTTTTTTGCCTGTCATTTTGCCCACTTTGTAGTGCGCAGGCAGATGGATGTCTGTGGCAGGATTCCATTCCTCCATGTCTATGCCATTTAAAATCCCCGTAAAATCTGCTGCGCGCGTGTGCAACAGCCCTTGCATCCCGAAACCTAGCGCGGCTTGTTGTATTTCTTGGGCGTAAGTTGGGCTGACGGTGGTCAATTGGTCGGCATAGAACAATCCCGCTTTGAGGAAAGAAAAGTGTCCGTAAAACTCGGCACCATTGACCCCAAAACTGGCAGCGGGTAAACCTAATGTCGATAAGGTGGTTGGCGCGAAATTACCCTGAAACGCAAGGTTATGTACGGTCATCACACTGCGAGCGCGGGCTTCCAAGTCAAAGCGCAGGTAGGCTGGCACTAGCCCTGTTTGCCAGTCATTGCAATGCACCACATCAGGTATCCATGCCAGCGGGGAGTGGTCACTGCCCAGTAGTGCGGCCACCTTCGACAGCAAGCCGAAGCGCAAAGCATTGTCTTCCCAATCGCTGCCAGTGGTGTTTTGGTAAGGCCCGCCAGCGCGCTGGAACAGGATAGGGCAATCGAGAATCAATAAAGGTACGTCATTGTTGGGCAACGTACCTTGAAATAAGCGCGCAGCAGGAAAGCCCGCTAGGGTCAATTCTGCAACGGATTTAACTGCACCCACTTGTGCCCAAACTTTGGGGTAACCTGGAATGAGTACCTGGACATCCACGCCAATGGCGCGTAATGCCGCAGGGAGTGCGCCACTGACATCCGCCAAGCCGCCTGTTTTAATCAGTGGGGCGACTTCTGAGGTTGCAAATAGAACTTTAATCATGGGATTTCTTTCGTAGGTGCGAATTCATTCGCACAAAGTTGAATGACGTGCGAATGAATTCGCACCTACGCCCTTATTCCACGTAACTCCCCTCTCCTGTTGGGAGAGGGGCTAGGGGTGAGGGAGATGTTAGTCTACAGCCAACGCATCATGCCCATTTCCAAAGGATGGGTGAGCATGTCGTTGTACGGATAGGTGCGGACACGGTATTCCAATTTGCCACATTTTTCAGGTTGAATATGCACCGCAAAAATATGCTCGCCTGCATTGGTCAGATTGCCCGTATTTTCAAATTGATAACGGTGGGTGCTTTGTAGTTTGTCACGTTTGCTCGATAGACCGAGCAGCAGTTCGACCACGACATCGTTTGGATTGAGCCCGTTGAGTTTAACGGCCATTTCCAAACGCACACTTTCACCGTAGTTGATTTGCGCCGCAGGCACGTCCAAGCGACGTAGTGCCACACCTGTCCACGCATCGCGTACACGGGCTTTCCATGCCGCAATGGCATGTGAGTTTTCGTATTGATTTTGTTTGTACAAACGATATTGTTGGCTGGCAGGCAAGTAGCACTTCGCTAAATATTCAGCCACCATGCGCTTGGAATTAAAGCGCGGCATGATGGTTGCCATCGAGCGTTTTGCCATCTTGACCCAATCAGGCGACAAACCGACTTTATTATGGTTGTAATACAGCGGCACCACTTGATCTTGCAATAACTCAAACAAGGTGCGGGTTTCTTCGCGGGTACGGATTTCGTCGCTGAGATTTTCTGATACAGGTTTGATTGCCCAACCATTTTTGCCGTCGTAGCTTTCGCCCCACCAGCCATCCAGTACGGACAAGTTGATCGCACCATTCAAGCCCGCCTTCATGCCCGATGTGCCGCTGGCTTCTAATGGGTACAAGGGGTTGTTCAGCCACACGTCCACGCCAGACACCAGCTTACGCGCCAATGCCAAATCATAGCCTTCTACCAGTAAAATTTTGCCTTCAAATTCAGGCATTTTGGAAATCTGGGTAATATGACGAATCAAGTCTTGCCCTGGAATATCCGCTGGGTGCGCTTTACCCGCAAAGATAAACACCACGGGACGTTCTGGATTGTGCAAAATTTCACGCAACCAATCCAAATCACCGAACAGCATGGTGGCGCGTTTGTAGGTGGCAAAACGGCGGGCAAAACCGACGGTCAAGACATTTGGATTTTCAGGATTGGCATATTTCAACAGACGATCCAGATGCGCCTCCGAACCGTGGTTGCGGAAGTGTTGCGCGGTGATGCGTTCACGCACCAGATTGAGCATCTTGGATTTCAAGGATTGACGCACACTCCAGAACAAATGATCAGGAATATCGTCCACCCCAGACCAGAATTCCACGTCATTCAGGCGCGCACTCCATTCTGAACCCAAGTGGCGATCTAATACTTCCGTCCATTCGGTTGCCAAGAAAGTCGGGGCATGTACGCCGTTGGTAATGTACGTCATGGGGTTTTCAGCATGCTCAATCGCTGGCCACATATCACCGCAAATATCGGCAGAAACATCACCGTGAATACGTGACACGCCATTATTGAAGCGCGTACCGCGAATCGCCAACGCCGTCATATTGAAGTCAGGGCTGGTCGGTGTGCGTCCTAAATTCAGGAAACCTTCACGATCCAATTTTAATTCAGGGTAATAGTGCGCAAAATACTCTTGCATCATCCCTTCGCTAAAATGGTCATGTCCCGCAGGAACGGGGGTGTGGGTGGTGAAAATAGTATTGGCGGCAACACATTCAATCGCGGCCGCAAAATCCAGATTTTCAGCGACCATTTTTTCACGAATACGCTCTAGCACCAAGAATGCCGCATGGCCTTCATTGATATGCCATACGGTCGGTTTTAAGCCTAGGGCTTGCAGTGCACGCACCCCGCCCACGCCCAACACGATTTCTTGCTCGATACGCATGACTTTGTCACCGCCATACAAACGATGGGTAATGTCGCGATCATGGGGGTTATTGCTATCCAGATGGGTATCCATCAGATACAAAGTAATATGACCGATTTGGGCTTGCCAAACTTTGATATTTAATTTGCGACCTGGTAAATCCACCCAAGTGTAAATCTCTTCACCCGCTGCGTTTTTAGCGGGGGTAATGGGCAAATCTTCAAAGTTGGAATCGGTGTTGGTGGCAATTTGATTACCTTCGCCATCTATGGTTTGATGGAAATAACCTTGGCGATAGAGCAGCCCCACGCCGATGAAAGGCAAACACAAATCACTGGCGGCTTTGCAATGGTCACCTGCCAAAATACCTAGCCCGCCTGAATAAATCGGGAAGCTTTCATGAAAACCAAACTCTGCGCAAAAGTACGCCACCAAGTCATCTTTGCGCAACCAGTTGGAACCTAACACAGGTTGACGTTGTTCATGATAGGTGTCATAAGCCGCCAAAACACGGTTAAAGTTGCCGATAAAGACGCGATCTTCAGCGGCTTCCGTTAAACGTTGCTCATCAATACGCTTTAAAAATGCCTTGGGATTTTGTCCCGTGACGCGCCATAGCCCAGGGTGTAACCGTGCAAACAAGGCACGAGTAGGGCGATCCCAGCTATACCAAAGGTTGTTTGCCAACTCTTCCAAACGTGCCAGTCTGGCAGGTATTTTGGGGCGGACTTGTAAAACGTAAGCAGTACTTTTTTCCATAATAAATTCACTCAGTTAATAATCAGAATCAAAATTGCAGCACAGCAAAGGGCGCAGTATAACGCAAGCGAGTGATTTTCCGAATTGCCTAATAAGGGGAAGGGGGAAGGGAGAAGAGGGAAATGAGCGCGCAAGGGGTTTGTCTTTTGTGAAACGTGAAACAAACCGTCGCACGCCCGCGTTTTTCCCCTTCTCCCTTCTCCCTTCCCAAGCCCGCTAGGGCGCACCCTCAATCATCCAACAACCTCACCACGCCAAAGCCGCCCCCTGCGGTGCGAAAATTAGTGGTTTGACCTTGATACAAGCGCGCGGCGACCAGTTGAATTTGCCCGTGATACACATAACAGCGCACGTCAAATTTCAGCGCAACCGTTTCGCCATTGTCCAAGGTGACCGCCCGTTCGCTGGGGGCGGCGAGTTGTTGCGCGACATAATCGCCTTGCAAAATTTCCGCAAACACGCGCTTGGTTAATTTATCCCCACGATACGCACCCTTGCTGCCATAGCCGCTATTGGGTTTAAAAAACAGCTGTTTACGCTGATCCCATAGTGTGGTTTCTAGCTCAGGCTTGACTAAAAACGTGTGCGGCACACCTGCTTGCAAGGTGGTAATATCGGCAATATTCATGCCCGCCAATTGGTCAGCTTGCGAAAATTTTGCCAATAGGCGTTTATCCGCATAACGGGCGTAAGTGTCAGGGTGAGGGGTCAAGACCACTTGTCCTGCTTGATGTGCGTGCAACAGGGCAGGGGAGTGGGTTAGCGTAAAATCTGTCAGGCGGTTATACACCAAGTCGATTTTTTGATCCGCCACGTACAGCCCATCTTCCCGCACCTGTAAATCGGATGGATCCGCGATATGCGCCGTGATGCCCGCCCGCTCAAACATCGCTTGCGCCAACAAAAATTCAGGATACAAATACTGCTGTTCAGGCTGTTCATCGACCATCGCCACACAGCGCAAGGGCGCATCCCCCCGCGCTAAAAGCCATTCCGCCTGAAACATTGCCAAAAACGTATCCCATAAATCTGTCTCGGCGACCGCTTCCCCTGGCAAAGATACCTCACGCTGACTGTCCAATAACAGCGCGTTTAAAAATGCCCCACCCGCATTGGTGTTCACCTCAATCAAGTGCGCGCCACTTGCGTTTAAATGAAAGTCATAACCCAAAAACACCCCTTTTGCCCCTGTCGTCGCTTCGGGATTCACCACGCGCTCAATCGCCGCGATGATGTCACGCATTTGTTGCAATTGTGCGGTGCTGATAAAAACAGGGGCGGGCGAGAAAATATGGGGACAACGTGAGGTGAACAACGCTGCCCAGTCTTTCCCCTGTGCTGTAATCGCTTGTTGTAACGCGGCAGGGTCTATCCGCGCCGATTCCGCATCCAGATTGAGATGCTCAATCAAAGCGAAATCCAAATCAAAGTGGTTCGTCATGCTTATCCTTTTAAAAACAATACCTAATAAGGTTATATTTAGCGTGTGGTATGGAGTTTTAAGGCAACTTTTCCGTCTGCGTCAATAAAAACAACCGAAGCAGAGTCCTTGTCGCTCGCCAATTTTTTCATCAGCAATGACACGCACGCATCATTATTGATGAGCGATACAGGTGTGCGGTAGGAAGCAAGCCAATAATCCGAATGGGCATAAAAATCCCATATTTTCAGCGGATTCGTGGCTCTCGCCTGATACGTTTGCTCGCACTTTGCTTGGTGCATCGCGGTAGCCATGCGAACATGAAAAGCTTCGTTGACCAATAGGGTTGATAAGAAAATGCTGGTAGCCAAAAGTAAAATGTAAAGCAAAATCGCGCCCAGAACGCCATGTTTTATTCGCATGGGGATAGATACTTTCATCGGTTTTTAGGGTTTGGGATTAAATGCGATTAAGAATTCAACAGGGGTTCCAATCAGTTCAGGCACGTCTTTTAGGCTTTCAATACTGACGCGATAGTGACCTGGTGCTAGATTCAAATAAATAATTTTTTTGGTATAGCTACCAGCACCTGCTGCAACTACCCGTATGTCGGATACGTCTTGTTCTAAGATAAGCTTCTTACCTGTTGAATCCACCAAACGAATGTTCAATCTCAGTAAAACTGGGACACCAGGTTTATCTAGGTTCGCATATCCAGCTAATTTTCTGACCCGTTGGATATCCAGTGGGTCATTTTGATTGTACAAATACAGAAGGCTAAATCTATATTCAATGGCACTCACGATACGTATATCCATTTCTACCCGACTACCTGCTTTTTGAATTTCAAAGGGTAGGCTAATCGGCGGTTTTGGCAGTTGTCCCGTCTGCGCGCAGCCTGAGAGCCATGGCAAAAGAGCCAATATAACCAGTAGCCATTGTTTTGTTGCTGGAGTGGCGTAATGCTTGCTGTTATTCATCTTAATCCTCCTTAAAGTCACCAAAATCCAACCGTGGGTACGATAAATTTGTACATTTCTCCCAAACCTATCCTTATTTTTCGCCCTATCGGGCAATGTACGAATGAATTCGTACCCACAAACCCCTATTGTTTGGTCGATAATGAGGATTGCTGACATCTCCCGTTTGCCGTCGCCCGCGTTTATCGGTAATATCGCCGCCCAACGTTATCTCGTCGTGTCGCAGTGTCACGAACCTTCTCTCTAATAGGAATCCATCATGGAACAATTGAAGCAAATTATCGAACTCGCTTTTGAACGTCGTGCGGACATTAACCCACGCAATGCGGATGCGCAACTGAAAGAAGCCGTGGACAATGTCATTACCCAGCTCGATCAAGGTAAATTGCGCGTGGCGGAAAAAATCGACGGGGATTGGGTGACGCATCAGTGGTTGAAAAAAGCGGTGTTGTTGTCGTTCCGCTTGCAAGACAACGCTTTTATCAAAGGCGGCTTTACCAATTATTACGACAAAGTGCCGTCCAAATTTGCCGATTACAACAGCCGCGATTTCCGCGAAGGTGGCTTCCGTGTGGTTCCCCCCGCTGCCGCGCGTAAAGGTGCTTATATCGCTAAAAACGTGGTACTGATGCCTTCTTACGTCAATATCGGCGCGTATGTCGATGAAGGCACCATGGTGGATACTTGGGCAACGGTCGGTTCTTGTGCGCAAATTGGTAAAAACGTGCATCTGAGCGGCGGCGTAGGCATTGGTGGGGTGTTAGAACCCGTGCAAGCCAACCCCACGATTATTGGCGACAATTGCTTCGTCGGCGCACGTTCTGAAATCGTGGAAGGGGTGATTTTGGAAGACAACGTGGTGATTTCCATGGGCGTGTTCATTGGTCAAAGCACCAAAATTTATGACCGCGAAACAGGCGAAATCATGTATGGCCGCGTGCCAGCAGGTTCGGTGGTGGTCAGCGGCAGCTTGCCTTCCAAAGATGGCAGTTACAGTCTGTATTGCGCGGTGATTGTGAAAAAAGTCGATGCCAAAACCTTGAGCAAAGTCGGTATCAACGAATTGTTGCGCGGGATTTGATTTTTTAGTCGTTAGTCGCTAGCGATTAGTTGATGCGATCCAAGTTCAACCACCAACTAACGACCAAAAGCTAGTAGCTAACGACTCACAAGGAGA
>FZPZ01000113.1_pt1 | contig 40805 bp, 46 predicted proteins | sample 1534811 | NCBI WGS metagenome assembly FZPZ01 (sample SAMEA104161953, study PRJEB21768) | metagenome | biome: subterrestrial habitat; feature: phreatic zone; material: underground water | place: France | collected 2016-06-01 | depth 60 m | reverse complement strand
TGTATCAGCCCCGACGCGCTGGCGGTGGATGCGGTGCAAACCATGGAACAGTACAACATCAGCCAAATTTTGGTGGTCGATGCGGATAATAAATTGGTTGGGGCATTGAATATGCACGATTTATTGCACGCCAAAGTCATTTAACCCTTATGGAGTTGGAAATTCAAAATGTACCCATTGAAATGAGAAGAGGGAAGAGATAAGGGGGAAGGGTAAAACCTCGCATCCCTTGTTCGGAGGGGCGGTTTTACCCTTCTCCCTTCCCGCTTTACCCTTCTTTATAAAAAGGTATGTTATTTCTTTCTTTTTCCTTACCCTTTTCAGGAGAAAAACATGTTGCTCAGTCGTGCTAAATTGATTCGTGCGGTCGCTTTTGATGTGGATGGTGTGATGACCGATGGGGGCTTGTATTTGTCGGATAGTGGTGAGGAGTTTAAACGCTTTAATTCGCTGGATGGGCAAGGCATCAAAATGCTGCGCGACAGCGGATTTGCAGTGGCGATTATCACAGGGCGCACCTCTCATTGCGTGACGCTACGGGCAAAAAACTTAGGGATCACCCATGTTTATCAAGGCGTAGAAGACAAGCTCGTCGCGATGTTGGATTTTTTAGCGCAGCATCAATTACCGCGTGATGCCGCTGCTTTTATGGGCGACGATGTGATGGACTTGCGCGTGATGCAAAACATGGGTTTTGCCATCAGCGTACCTGATGCCCCGCAATTTGTACGTGATCGAGCCAATTATGTGACACAACGGCGCGGCGGGCATGGGGCGGTGCGAGAAGCGTGTGAACTTTTCCTGTCTGCGCAAGATTTGCTGGATGCGCAACTGGCGCGGTATGTGCAATGACCTCTATTTCGCACCTGCGTCAATGGTTGCCGTTGCTACCCTTGTTGGGCTTGTTGGCGGTGACCTATTGGCTCAATGAGCAAGTGCAGCCTGAAGTTGGCAAACCTGATCGTCATGCGGAACATTTTCCTGATGCGATTATGGAGAACTTTTCAGCGATAACCCTAGATGATCAAGGCAGACCGCGTGGCGTGATGGCGGGGCAAAAATTGCTGCATTATTCTGATGATGACAGTACCGACGTGTTCGCCCCGCATGTCACGAGCTTGTCTGCCGATCATCCTCCTGTGCATATCACGGCACAACATGCTTTAATTTCCAGCAAAGGCGATGAGATTTTCTTCGATCATGCCGTGCGGGTGTTGCGCGTCGCGAGTCTGCAACGCGCAGCCCTAACGATGGATACCGAGTCTTTGCGTGTGATTCCTGATAAGGATTGGTGTGATACCGATCAGCCCGTGCGGGTGGTAGAAGGACAAAATATCCTGACCGCCGTTGGGATGGAAATGGATAATCAAACACGGTTGTTAAAATTCCGTGCTCAAGTAATAAGCGACTATGTGCAATCTCAACCATAAACTGCAACTTGCCTTGATTTTAGGGCTATTGACTTCGCCCTGTTTTGCCGAAAAAGCAGATCGAGAAAAACCGATGCACCTAGAAGCGGATCAGGTGGTCATGGATGACGCTCAACAAATCAGCACCTTCACAGGCAGCGTACAGTTGATTCAAGGCACGATGCTGATACGCGGCGATAAAATCGTTATTACCCAAGACAAAGCGGGCTATAAACATGCCACTACCACGGGTCGCTTGGCCAGTTTTCGCCAGAAGCGCGAAGGGGTGGATGAATACGTAGAAAGCTATGCCCTGCGCATTGAATATGATACCCATGCTGAAACCATTGATTTTTATGGTCAAGCCCAGATGAAGCGTGAACAGGACGATCTGCGAGGCGAACATATTACCTACAACACCAAAACGGAAATTTTTCAGGTCAATAGTGGGGCGAATGCCACCATGCCCAATAAACGGGTTAGAGCGGTATTGCAGCCTAAAAAAGACACTGAAAAACGCCCTGTCCCCAGTGCCTTGCCCATACAACCGAGTTCTAATTTAACGCCGATTGAGTCGCCATGAGTGAATTGCGCGCAGCAGGGCTGCAAAAAAAATATGGTTCACGCACCGTGGTACACAATGCGTCCTTGTCAGTGCATAGCGGTGAAGTGGTCGGGTTGTTGGGCCCGAATGGTGCGGGAAAAACCACCTCGTTTTACATGATCGTTGGCTTGGTGGCGGCGGATGGCGGGAAAATATTCATAGACGACAAAGACATCACGCACTTTCCGATTCATCGTCGCGCGCAATTAGGCTTGGGCTATTTACCACAAGAAGCCTCTATTTTTCGCCGTTTAACCGTGACCCAAAACATTCAGGCGGTGCTGGAATTGCAAGGATTGGAAGAGGATGCGCTGCTCAATCGTCTGGAAGCGTTGTTAGAAGATTTACATATCACCCACATCCGCGATAATCCTGCGGTGAGTTTATCGGGTGGGGAGCGGCGGCGGGTCGAAATTGCCCGTGCGCTAGCAACCAATCCGCGTTTTATCTTGTTGGATGAACCCTTTGCGGGCGTTGACCCTATCGCGGTACTCGATATTCAAAAAATTATTCACTTCCTCAAAGAGCGTGATATTGGCGTGCTGATTACCGATCACAATGTGCGTGAAACCTTGGGAATCTGTGATCGCGCTTACATTATCAATGCGGGTGCGGTGATGGCAGAAGGCAAGCCAGATGAAATCATCTATAATGAAAACGTCAGAAAAGTTTACCTCGGTGAAAACTTTAAATTGTAGTGGCATACGTTATCTTCATCATAGACTACGCCTCACTTGGTAAGCTCGACTAATCATTACACCTAATACATGAAAGCTTCGTTACAACTTCGTTTATCCCAGCAACTCGCGCTGACCCCTCAATTGCAGCAGGCTTTGCGTTTATTGCAATTGTCCACGCAAGATATGCAGCAAGAGGTCGCACGGATGCTGGATGAAAATCCCATGCTGGAAATGGCAGACGATACCTCGCCTATGCCTTTTACTGCCGATACGATGATCGCCACGCCCCAACAAAAAGAGAACAGTGAGTCACGCGATGATCGTGAAGATAGAGATTTTTCCAGTGAGGCGAGCGATTGGAATACCGCCAGCGCGCCTTATAGCAGCGATGACGAGGATGATAGCTTTCCTGAACAAGCGGCATTGCAAGCCAGTTTACGTGAACATCTGCACGATGAACTATGCCTGAGTCAGTTGGATGATAAAGATCGCCATGTCATTGGCATGTTGATTGAAGCCTTGGATGAGAATGGCTATTTAGAACAGGATTTAGAAGAACTCGTCACCTTGTTGCCCGCTGAGTTAAATATCAGCTTAGATGACTTGGAAACCGCCTTGGTGCAATTGCAACATCTCGACGCGCCTGGTCTGGGGGCGCGTAGTCTGAGCGAGTGCTTAGAATTGCAACTCAAGGCATTGCCTAAAAATACCCCCCAACGCGAATTGGCGATACGCTTGGTCAGGGATCATTTAGAGCTGGTCGGCGCGCACGATTTTGCTAAAATCAAAAAACTATTACGTTGCACCGATGACGAATTGCGTGAGGCGCAATGCTTGATTGCGGAGCTCAATCCTAAGCCTGGTGCGGACTTCAATCCTAGCGTTGCCGATTATGTTGTGCCTGATGTGGTGGTGGAAAAGCATAAAGGCAAATGGCGCGCGCGGCTTAATGTTGAGGCAATGCCGAAACTGCGGGTCAATCAAGTGTATGCGCATATTTTGCAGCAGCGCGATGAAAAAAATGGTTCGCAACTCACCAGCCAATTGCAAGAAGCTAAGTGGCTGATTAAAAATTTACAGCAGCGTTTTGAAACGATTTTGCGCGTGGCACAAGCCATTGTGGAGCGACAAGAAAAATTTCTAGAGCATGGTGATATTGCCATGCGACCACTGGTGTTACGCGAAATTGCGGAAACACTGGAGATGCACGAATCGACCGTGTCGCGCAGTACCACTCAGAAATTTATGCTCACCCCACGTGGCATTTATGAATTTAAGCATTTCTTTGGCAGCGGTTTAACCACGGAAGATGGCGGCAGTTGTTCCTCTACGGCAATACGCGAACTGATTAAACAATTGGTCAGCGAAGAAGACAGTCGTAAGCCACTTACCGATAGCCGTATGTCAGAAATCTTGGCACAGCAGGGCATAGTTGTCGCTCGGCGTACCATAGCAAAGTACCGGGAAGGGTTGCATATCTTGCCGGCGAATCTCCGTAAATCACTCTAACAAGGAGCACACCATGAATCTACATATCACTGGGCACCACTTGGAAGTTACCCCTGCCATCCGTGAGCATGTAACGAGCAAGTTTGACAAAATCAAACGTCATTTCGATAACGTCATTGATGTGAAAATTATTTTGTCTGTGGAAAAGCTCAAACAAAAGGCGGAAGCCACCATCCACATCAGCGGTAAAGATGTGTTTGTCGAGTGCGACGATGAAAATTTGTATGTCGCGATTGATATGTTGGTGGATAAATTAGATCGTCAAGTGATCAAACATAAAGAAAAAATGTCTGCACGTCGTCATGACGAAACAGGCAAATTTTCAGTCAATGCGGACTAATCTCCCTTCATCAGGCGGCTTTATGCCGCCTTTGTCTTCTTGAATGATGACCATGAATCTAATCAGCAAAATTTTGCTTCCCAATAACATTTTGTTGGATCACGAGTCCCACAGCAAAAAATGTGTTTTTGAACGCGTGGGATTGTTGTTTGAAAGTAATCAAGGCATGGCGAGAAATGTCGTATTCGACAGTTTAATGCGCCGTGAGAAACTGGGCTCAACAGGGTTAGGTAAAGGCGTGGCGATGCCACATGGCCGTATTGCCAAACTACGCGATGCCACGGCCGCTTTCGTTAAAAGTAGCCATCCCATTCCCTTTGATTCACCCGATGGCAAGCCTGTCAACTTGATGTTCATATTGCTCGTCCCTGAGCGCGCCACAGATTTACATCTCCAAATTCTGGGGGAATTAGCCCAAATGTTCTGTGATGAAAGCTTTCGCAGCCAATTGATTGCCAGTAATGACCCCGTGGTATTACACAAACTCTTTCATGATTGGCGGGCTAGCTAATGGCACAAGTTAATATCCGACAACTCTTTGAAGATAAGCAAGCCCGTTTAGAGTTGAGCCGTGTAGCAGGGATGGATGGCTTCAATCACATCATCGACAGCGAAGAAGTGCTGATTTCCAATCAAGGCGTGATTGGTCATCTCAACTTGATACACCCTAATTGGGTGCAAGTGTTGAGCAATACCGAATTAGATTATTTGCGCAGCATTACCGCGCATGAGCGGGAGCAAGCTTTTGCGCAACTTGAGAGCAACCGTACCGCTTGCCTGATTGTTGCGGGGGCAACTGATATTCCGCCCGAATTGATAGACTTTGCCAATCGTTCCCATATCCCGCTGTTTTCTTCACCCAAACCTAGCGTCCATTTAATGTGGTTGATTCGTCACTATCTGGCGAAGGAATTAGCAGATTCCACCACCCGTCACGGCGTATTTTTAGATGTATTGGGCGTGGGGGTGATGATTACAGGTGAAAGCGCAGTGGGTAAAAGCGAGTTAGGTTTAGAGCTGATTACCCGTGGCAATGGCTTGGTTGCGGATGATATTGTTGAATTGCACCGTATCGCCCCCGACACGCTAGAAGGACGCTGCCCAGAACTGTTGCGCGACTTTTTGGAAGTGCGTGGCTTAGGCATGTTGAATATCCGTACCATGTTTGGTGAAACGGCGGTGCGCCGCAAAAAAAGCCTCAAACTGATTGTGCATCTGCACCGCCCGTCCTGTGGCGATGTTTCAAAAATGGAACGTCTGCCACTCAATGCCACGCACCAAGAAATTTTGGGGGTGAATATCAATACCGTTAACATTCCCGTGATTGCAGGACGCAACCTTGCGGTGCTGGTGGAAGCGGCGGCGCGTAATTTTGTGTTGCAACAGCGCGGCATCAACACCACGAAAGAATTCGTGTCGCGTCACGAACAACTGATGCAAGGCGATTGACGCATTCGTCAATCGCGCGCGACGATTCAGAAAGTCAAAGGATGCAACTATTTCTCATCAGTGGTTTATCGGGTTCGGGCAAAAGCGTTGCGCTGAAAGTGCTGGAAGACAGCGGTTATTATTGCGTTGACAATTTACCTGCCGATTTATTGCTAGGCTTAGTGCATCATTTGCAAGCAGCGGGCTATGCCCACATCGCGGTCAGCGTAGATGTCCGCAGTGCCAACAGCGTGCGGCATTTGCCCGCTTTGTTAAAAGCCATCAAACAACACGGCGTGGATGTGCATATTTTGTTTTTGGATGCGCAAAACACCACCTTGGTGAAACGTTTTTCCGAAACCCGTCGTTTGCATCCCTTGAGTGACCCGATGTTTTTAACCGCAGGACAGACCGCCCGCACCTTGCCCGAATGCGTGGAATATGAACGCGAATTGTTGTCTGAAATCAGTGACATCGGACATCACATCGACACCACCGAAACCAATGCCAACGCCTTGCGCGCGTGGATTAAGCAACTGATACAAATTGACCGCGCCCGATTAACCCTGTTATTTCAATCCTTTGGCTTTAAACACGGCATTCCCTTGGATGCTGATTTAGTATTCGATGTGCGCTGTTTACCCAATCCGCATTACGAACCCGCGCTGCGTCCCTTGACAGGTAAAGACGCACCTGTGATTGAATTTTTAGCCAATGTCCCTGCCGTGCAGCAGATGTTTGACGATATTCGCCTCTTTATCGAACGCTGGCTGCCTTGCTACATCACCGACAATCGCAGCTATTTGACCGTTGCCATTGGCTGCACGGGCGGGCAACATCGTTCGGTTTATCTTAGCGAAAAACTCGCTCGCCACTTCGCCGAACAGCAGCAAGTCTTGATTCGCCACCGTCAACTGGCGCAATAAGCCATGTCTTTTTTGCATTTCATCAAACTGGGCGACTGGTTGACCTTGTTGTTTGCCAGTGCGGGCGTGGTGGGGCTGACCTTCACTTTTTGGCATGGCGAACTCGCTGATAAAGTCATCATCCGCAGTGGCGGCAAAGTTGTCCGCGAAGTGTCGTTGTCGCGGGATCAAGAAATCGCCGTCACAGGCCCTTTGGGCATCAGCATGATCAGTATTCAAAAACGTAAAGTCCGCATCGCCTCCGACCCCAGTCCGCGCCAATACTGCGTGCGCCAAGGCTGGTTGCAACAAGCGGGCGAAGTGGCGTTATGTTTGCCCAATCAAGTCAGCGTCGAGTTAGTCGGCAGTAAAAAGCAATATGACAGCCTCAGTTACTAATCCCCTCACCTTGCACACCACGGCAGAAGACCACCGCATCGCCCGCATGGCGGCCGTAGCATTAGGTTTAACCGTGTTGGAAAACGCCATCCCCTCGCCCCTGCCAGGAGTCAAACCAGGCTTGGCAAACATCGTCACGCTGATCGTGTTGGCGCGTTATGGTTGGCGCGTGGCGGCATGGGTGTCGTTGTTGCGCGTCGTAGCGGGCAGTTTGTTGTTTGGCAATTTTTTAACCCCTGGGTTTTTTCTGAGCTTGTCGGGTGCGTTGTGTAGTTTGTTGGTGTTAGCCAGCGCGCAACGCTTACCCGCCCGCTGGTTTGGTGCCGTCAGCCACAGCGTGTATGCCGCGTTTGCCCACATCGCGGGACAAATGACCGTGGTGTATTTGTGGCTGATTCCCCACAGCGGGATTTTGTACCTCGTCCCCATTTTTGCCACCGCCGCGTTGATTTTTGGCACGGTCAACGGACTCATCGCAGCCCGTTTTATTCAAGCAAGCCCACCATGAAGACCATTACGTTGGCATTTACAGGTGCGTCTGGTCTGCCTTATGGGATGCGTTTGCTGGAATGTTTATTGCGTAGTGGGCAACGCGTGCAACTGGTTTATACCCAAGCCGCACAGATTGTGGCGAAGCAAGAGTTAGATTTTATCTTGCCCACTCGACCACAAGCAGCGGAGCGGTTGTTAGCGCAGCGACTGGGTGAATTCAGCGGGGAATTAAAGGTATATGGGCGTGATGATTGGTTCGCCCCCATGGCTTCGGGTTCAAATCCAGGCGATGCGATGGTGATTTGCCCTTGTACCATGGGTACACTCGCTGCGGTCGCGATGGGGTTGAGTGACGACCTGATTGCCCGTGCGGCGGATGTGATGCTCAAAGAAAAACGCTTGCTGATACTCGCACCTCGCGAAATGCCGTTTTCGGTGATTCATCTTGAAAATATGCTCACCTTGGCAAGAGCGGGAGCGGTCATCATGCCGCCTAATCCTGCTTTTTATAACCATCCCAATAGCGTGGCAGATTTGGTGGATTTTGTGGTGGCGCGTATGCTTGACCATTTAGGGGTCACTCAAACGTTAGTGCCGCCGTGGGGAAAATAAATCGGATGACCTTGCCAGTGGGTGTCATTTTCTTGTAATCGTTCTCCGTTAACTTGTTTGCCATGACGTATTGATGCTCCTTCGTTTATAATCGTAAGACCTTTAGAAAGGTGACTATTGCGGTAGGCTATTTTTTAAAGGTGGGTCGTTATTTTAGCGGGACTGAGGTTCCAAACTTTGGAGAAATATCATGAAAAAAGAGTTAGGTTTTACGTTGATTGAATTGGTCATGGTGATTGTGATCTTGGGGATTTTGGCGGCAGTCGCGATGCCAAAATTTGTCAGTTTCAAAACAGAAGCGCAAACCGCTGCGTTGGCGGGTGTGGCAGGCGCGATTGCTTCTGCGAGCGAAATTAACTTTGCAACGCGCAGTCTCAATCCTTTGTCAGGCGTGGCAACGATAGGGTTGACTTGTTCGAATGCTGCCTCCGCCGTGTTAAACGGTGGGCTGACATCAGGCTATAACATGTCGGCATCGGCGATTGTCGCAGGGCCGAATACCTGTGTGGTCACGCAAGCGGTAGGTGGTGGGACGCTGAATACTTCCATTATCGGGATTTAAGCTAAAAAGGTCGGCGCGAATAGCCCCGACCTTTTTAAAGTAGCACAGTTGCTAACTCACGCACTCATGATCTTTAATTGTTACCCCCTAAATGTGATGAAAAAATTACTCCCTTTATTGTTGCTCTGTTTATTGAACACGGCACACGCAGCAGAAACTGAAATTCGTCAGTCCTTGCAAAGTAAATTTCCCAATATCGGCAAAATCGAACACGTCGTCAAAACGTCTTATGCAGGCTTGTATGAAGTGGTGATTGGCGATCAATTGCTGTACACCGATGAGCAAGGTTTGTACCTGTTTGACGGCAGCATTGTGGATGTCAAAACCCGTACCAACCTCACCGAAAAACGCAGTCAAGTCCTGTTTGCCATTGATTTCGATAAATTGCCGTTGGAACTGGCCGTTAAGAAAGTGAAGGGCAATGGCAAGCGCAAAATGGCTTATTTCACCGACCCGAACTGCGGTTATTGCAAGAAGCTGGAAAAAGAGTTGAGTCAGGTGACCGATGTGACCCTGTACGTATTTTTGTACCCGATTTTCCAAGGATCTGATGAAATCGTGCGCAATGTCCATTGTGCTAAAAATCCAATTAAAGCTTGGGATGATTTGATGTTAAACGGGGTGGTTCCTGCTGACGCAAACTGCAAAGTCCCAACGGACAAAGTGGTCGCATTAGGTAAAAAAATGCGCGTCAATGGCACGCCTAACTTGATCTTTGGCAATGGACTACAAGTGCCAGGATATTTGTCGGCAGCGGATATTGAAGCAAACCTTAACGCAATCGCTAAAAAATAAGTCATGAATGATTCATCCACGCTGTCGCCCACCTTGTTTGTTCAAGCCGTTGAACAATCGCATGATGGTATTACCATTTCGGATGTCAACGATCACTTTGCCGTCGTTTATGTGAATCAAGGCTTTAAAAACTTGACGGGGTACAGCTCGGCGGAAATGATCGAGCATGGTTATCGCATTTTGCAAGGGGATGATACCGAGCAGCCTGGACTAGAGACGCTGCGCAAAGCAGTCGCCAAGGGGGAAGGTTGCTTGGTCACGCTGCGTAATTATCGTAAAGATGGCTCCATGTTTTGGAATGAGTTGAGTATTTCTCCCGTGCGGGATGCCACGAGCGGGTTGACGCATTACATTGCGATTCAAAAAGATGTGACCGCAAGGATGTTGCTGGAGCGTTATCTGCATCAGTCGAATTTAGATTTGCGCCTCCTCAATAAACAAATGGTGGCGGAAGAACAAATTGATCCGCTGGTGGGACTCAGTAGTTTTCGCCACTTCAACGAAACGTTCGCCACCTTACTGACCAGCGCGCAACGCACGCACACGGAGCTGGCGGTATTGATTGTGGGGATCAGTCACTTTCCATCGTTTAATGCGCGTTATGGCGTACAAGCGGGCGATGAATGCTTACGTCTAGTCGGTGAGTGTATCGCCATGGCATATGCGCGCCATTCTGATTGTGCGACACGCTATGCGGAAGAACGGTTTATGGTGATTTCTTTAGGCGTGGATATTGAGGATGTGCGCCATCATGCTGAAAAACTATGCGCCAAGGTCCGCGCCTTAGGTATCCCGCATTCGGATTCCCTTTTTGGGGTTGTGACGATCAGGATAGGCGGAATCGTGTGTACGCCGAATCGTGACAGCCATCTTGATGATTTAATTAAGCAAGCAGAAGTCGTTCTCGCGACCATGGTGAAACGGGATGAATACGAACAAGTACGCATTACGGGTTGATTAGTGGCGCGAGGTGTAGCAAGTTCGGGCAAATCGCGCATCGTTCCTATACCACCACTGCCTCATAGCGCGTAATCCGCGTCAAAACCTCGGCTAATTTAATTTCCGCCATGCGTCTATCATAATCGGCTTGCAATCCCAGCCAAAATGCCGCGCTCATACCAAAAAACTTCGCCAAGCGCACCGCTGTATCCGCGCTAATCCCGCGCCGTTCCAGCACAATGTCGTTGATGCGCGGCGCGGGTACTTGCAAAGCGATTGCCAAGGCATTGGCAGACATCCCCAACGGCACTAAAAATTCCTCGCGCAGAATTTCACCTGCATGTATTGGCGGCAACTTTCCCCCTTTCGCCACATCCGAAAAATCCATCCCCGCCAATGCTTCCATGCTAATGCTCATTTTTTGCCCCTCTTAATGGTAATCGACCACTTCAACGTCCCACGCATGATAACCGTTAAATTTTAAAATAAAGTTGCGCCCATTCCTTAAACCACCTACAGTTTCCAAAAGTGATCGCATAATGGGCTGAATATACCCGTCGCCTTTGAAGAACAGGTGTAACGCAGCCCCCGTAGGTGCGAATTTATTCGCACGCTTTTGACTTTTCCAACCCAACCGAAACCCGTGCGAATTTGTCGCACCTACAAAAACCATGCCTTACGATAAATTGCAGACGGGTCGGGTAAGCCAGCATGGTCGGGCATATTTCATCACCACGGTGTTGGCAGATCGCGAGCAGAATTATTTTCGCGATTTTGATTGTGCACGTTTGTTAATTGCGGAAATGCGGGCGTTGCATGAGGAGGGCGCGGTGAATTCGCTGGCGTGGGTGGTCATGCCTGACCATTTGCATTGGTTGTTTCAATTGGGCGAATCGCACGATTTATCAGCGGTGATAAAACAATTGAAAGCCCGCTCCGCGCAACGCATCAATACACATTTAAAACGGTGCGGGGCATTGTGGCAAAAGCAATTCTACGACCATGCCATTCGCGGCGACGAAGACCTACGGCAAATTGCCCGATACATCGTCGCCAACCCATTACGGGCACAATTGGTCGATAAAATCAGCAATTACCCGCATTGGGATGCCGTGTGGTTATCCCCTCCGTAGGTGCGAATTTATTCGCATGCCTTTGATTTTACCCAACATAGCAAAAAAACCGTGCGAATAAATTCGCACCTACGGGGTTGGTTACATAGCAATATCACATATTTTCAGGAGCAAAAAATGGGCTGCATTATGTTAGACATCGCGGGAACAACCTTAACCGAGGCGGAGGCGGCGCGGTTGCGGCATCCTTTGGTCGGTGGGGTGATTTTGTTTACGCGAAATTATCAGTCGCCGAGTCAGTTGTGCGCGCTAACTGCGGCGATTCATGCGGCGCGCACGCCGCCGTTGTTGATTGCGGTGGATCACGAGGGTGGGCGGGTGCAGCGGTTTCGTAATGGCTTTACCCGCCTGCCCGCGATGCGCGAGTTGGGCAAAATTTGGGATCGCGACCCCGCCCGCGCCCGTCATTTGGCGCAGCAAACGGGCTTTGTATTGGCGGCTGAACTGCGGGCGTGCGGGGTGGATTTTAGTTTCACGCCCGTGTTGGACATGGATTACGCGCAAAGCACGGTGATTGGTGACCGCGCCTTTCACGGCAACGCGCAGGCGATTAGCGAACTGGCGCACAGCTTGCAACTGGGGCTGCAATACGCGGGAATGCCCAGCGTCGGCAAGCATTTTCCTGGTCACGGCTATGTGCGCGCCGATTCGCATTTGGACATTCCCGTGGATGAGCGCGACTTGTTCGACCTCGAACTTGCCGACATCGCCCCCTTCCGCCGCCTGATTCAAAATGGCTTGACCGCCATCATGCCCGCCCACGTTATCTACCCCAAAGTCGATGCGCAACCCGCTGGTTTTTCCCCGATTTGGCTGAAAAAAATCCTACGCGAACAACTGCATTTTGAAGGCTGCATCTTCAGCGACGATCTTAGCATGGCGGGGGCTGCGGTCGCGGGCGACATCGTGCAACGCGCCACCGCCGCCTTCCAAGCGGGCTGCGACATGGGCTTAGTCTGCAACGACCCCGTCGCCGCCGACAAACTCCTGCGCGAACTCCACTGGGAAATGCCCCCCGCCAGCCGCGCCCGCCTCATCAAAATGCACGGCAAACCCCATCCGTTGAGTTTGGCAAAACTGCACGAACTCCCGCAGTTCGTGAAAGCACAAGCCGAAGTCGCGACGATAGGCATGGAAAGTCCTGAGTTGCCGTTGGGGTGAAAGCGCGTAAGGTGTTGCACTTCTAACTTGAATGCTCTGGAATTTATGTGATGCAAATCTTTTTTTATGCAGGTGCAGCAACGGCGGCTTTGGTAGTGATACTTACTATTTTGCTTGACGTATGGATTTATAAATCCACTAACAGTATTGAAATCGTACTGAATGAATGGATGAACAGATACTCAAAAAACACTAAAAAGTTATCATCAAAACAGTTGGTGCTTCAGCGCGTTATTGTTTTATTAGAGAGAGTTTTGTTGATTTTTGCTATTTTGCTAATGCTGTCAAAGTTAGCTTGAGCGTTGTTTTATACAAGGTGATGGACTCAGATCGTTATTGCGCTGTATATAATTTGCTGTGGAATCAAATAATTGGTGCAATGCGCTTCGCTTATTGCACCCTACTTTACTAGGAAGTGAAGGTATCGACATGATCATTTCGTCAATCATTGAAAAAGCGTCATATTTTTTTGATGACGCAGCTTCTTCGTGGCTACTCATGGGGGTGATAGCACTCTGGGTAAGAATTGCCGCATACGCACCAGGAGGACTGCTTATAGATAAACAAACATACAGAACAAAGAAATCTGAAATCAATGCACGAATCGAAGCTCCTGGTCGCTTCAGTATCAACCTCGGAAAATTCGAGTGGTATCTCCGTTGGTGTTTTATCGTTATTCTTTATCGCACCGACATATGTATCCTATTGTGGATGGGTGGAGTAATCCTGCTGAAAGCAGTGTCGATGCTACTTATTTTTATTAAATTATGGATGCTTTAACTGGAATTGGCACAGCAGCAACTGCGGCGGGTATGGTCGTAGCTCGCGTAGGGCGCGTTCGTTAATGCGCTGTATGTAATTTGTTTTGGAATCAAACAATTGGTGCAATGCGCTTCGCTTATTGCACCCTACATTCCCCCTACATTACCACCCCCCAACCTCTCCTCATTCCCCCGCGCAATATCCGCAAAATCAGTTGAAATATCAGGCTGTTCGGCGACGTGTTGCCAGTAGCGTTGGGCGGCGGTGCGGGTTTGATGAAAATCATCGTCGGGCAAATGATTCTGTAAATCAATCTGATAGCGTGGGATTTCGCCGTTGGCGCGGGGGGCGTAGCCCATGGGGAGCATGTCGTAGATGGGGGAGAGTTGCAGGGTGCGCGCTTCGACCAGCTCAGGGCGAACGGTTGCGTAAAACGATAAATTGCCGTGGTGCATGTCGGTGTTGCCGATCAGCGCGCCGAAAAGGGACAGTCGCCGAATGGCGTGTTGGGTGTCGGCATCCAGCCAGCCATGCGTGACGAATGCGGCGGTCACGCTGTCCCAACGTCCGCCTGTTTGTCCCGTCAAGGCAGGGGCGAGGTCGCCCAAAGCGCAGTGGGTGATGCGTCCCGTGGGTAAATGGTCGAATCGTTGGGTTTCAAAAAATACGCGTCCGCCCGCGTGCAGAATGCGGCTGGTGGCGGCGACCACGCCCAGCAGCGGGGCGACGGCGGCGAAGCAGGATTCGGCAATCAACAAGTCTTTCCAACGGCGGGCGGGGGGCGAATCATCGGGCGCGGAAAATTTCACAATCACGTTGCCCAGCACCGTGCGGGTGACGAATTTGGGGAATTCGCCGCCTGCGGATGAGCCTGCGATGTCGCCTTGCAAGGCTTGTTCCGCCAAGGCAAGGTAGTCGTCGTTGAGCGGCGGCGGTGCGCCAAACGCGTCGCCCAATAGATATGCCCCCGCTGCCGCGCCTGCCAAATCTTGCAAACTGCGCACGATGTCGTCGTCCTGCCAGTGCACGGGATTGCTGCTGATGCCGAGGCGCGCACTGGCGTGTTTGGCGTACAACCGCCCTAAAAATCCTTGCGGACGGGCGGCGTATAAAAAATACGGCAGCGATTCAAAATAGCCGTCTTGCATATCGTCGCTTAACGGAAATGCCACGCGCTCGAGGTGGGTCAGCACATAGCCATGCGGATAGACGGGCAACAGTTGATGTTCAGCCGTGTGCAACGCGCCATTTTGGTCGATGCGATTGACCTGCACCACCGCCCCGCGCAGCAAGGCATAGCGCACCCGCCGCGCCCGTCCGACTTTGACGATGGACGATATTTTCCCCACCGCCCGCGACAACGTGGGCTGGCTGATGCCCAGTCGCTGGCACAACTGCGGCGCAGTGAGTAGGCTAAGGCGCAATTCGCGCTGAACCAAATCGGCTAAATCGGGCATGAGTGAATAGATTATGAATAGATTTTTTTGATTATAAACTCAATAAAATCATTTTATAAGGCTATTTATGACGGAATTTTTGAATAGATTTTTTGAGGGGTGTAGGTGCGACAGATTCGCACCTACGGGGTTTGTTCCCCGCCCGTCATTTTGCGCAACAAATGGGGAGCGAACGCCCCCCGAAACCTACAATACCTTGCTCACCTTGGTAATCCCTTGATCTTCTGCGCTGAGTTTATGGCTAAAGCCTAAGCGATGGGTCAGTTTGAGCATATTGTGGTTGTTGGTCAGCACTTCGCCTTCGATGATTTTCAAGCCTTTGGAACGCGCGGCATCCATCAACGAAATCATCAGTTTTTGTCCCAAGCCTTTGCCCGCAATATAATCCGCCACCACCAGCGCGAATTCGCAGGTTTCGCCGTCTGGATTGGTGGTGAAACGCGCTACACCTAACTCAACTTCTTGATTTTGCTGCATGGTCACCGCCATCAGGGCGATTTCGCGGCTGTAATCAATTTGGGTGAAGCGCACTAACATGGCTTCCGTTAGTTGGTGCACGCTGTTCATAAAGCGGAAGTATTTCGATTCTTCTGACAAACCCGCGACAAATGCGGTTACCAGGGTCGCGTCTTCAGGGCGGATCGGGCGGATGGTGATATTGGTGCCATCGGCGAGTTGCCATTGGCTGACCAAATGCGTGGGGTAGGGATAAATCGCCATATGCGCGTAGCGATCCGCCGTGGGTTGGCGATATTTCACCACCACCCGCGCATCGGCTGCCAGCGCGCCTTGTTCATCCAGTATCAAAGGGTTGATGTCCATTTCTTCTATCAGGGGCAATTCGCAGACCATTTCGGACACGCGCAGCAACATATCTTCCAAAGCGTTGATATTGGCGGGCGGTAAGTTGCGGAATTGCCCCAGCATTTTGGCGATGCGCGTGCCTAGTATGAGTTCTTTGGCAAGGAAGCTATTGAGCGGTGGCAGTGCCACGGCGCGGTCGCCCATGATTTCCACCGTGGTGCCGCCTGCGCCAAAGGTGATGACGGGGCCAAACACAGGGTCAGTGGTCACCCCTATCATCAGCTCACGCCCGTTGGGTTTGACCACCATCGGCTCAATCGAAATGCCATTAAGTTGCGCATCGGGGCGCGCTAAACGCACCTTGTCCAAAATTTGCTGGTAAGCGGCGCGGACTTCATGCGCGTTGTCCAAATTCAACATCACGCCGCCCACGTCGCTCTTGTGGCTGATGTCGTGTGAATTGATTTTCAGGGCGACGGGATACCCTAGCTGCTGGGCAATCAGCAAGGCTTCGTTCGGAGTATGCGCCACCATAGTTTTGGCAACAGGAATATGAAACGCCGACAACAGGGCTTTGGATTCGATTTCCGTTAACACCATGCGGTGTTCCTGCATCGCACCTTCGATAATCAAGCGCGCACTTTCTACGTCGGGTTCGAGGTGGTGCGAGGAAGGACCTGGCACTTGCATCAGCAATTTCTGATTACGATAGTAAGCGGACAAATGGGCAAAGACTTCGACCGCAGGTTCGGGTGTGCGGAAATGCGGTTTGTGTGCTTCGTTAAAAGCAGTGCGCGCCGTTGCCACTTGACCATCGCCCATCCAGCATGTGAGCAAGGGCTTACTATGTGTATTAGCTAATGCAATCAAGGCTTGTGCTGATTCCAAGGGCTTGGTCATGGCTTGTGGCGTGAGAATCGCCAATACGCCATCGACGTTTTCATCTTCTAAACAGGCTTTGACTGCGTGGTGATAGCGATCTGCTTGCGCATCACCAATGATGTCCACAGGGTTGGCGTGTGGCCAATTGGACGGCAAATAATCGTTCAAATAAGCGATGGTATGCTCAGACAGCGTCGCAATCGACAAACCCAAATCCACCGCTCTATCGGTCGCCATCACACCAGGCCCGCCGCCGTTGGTGACGATGGCTAAGCGATTGCCCACGGGACGGAAGCCACAAGACAAAGCTTTGGCAGCGGTAAACAATTGGGTAATGGTTTGCACCCGAATCACGCCCGCCCGACTGACCGCCGCATCAAACACATCATCCGCACCCACCAGCGAAGCGGTATGCGACATGGCGGCTTTTGAGCCAGCGGCATGGCGACCGACTTTAACCAAAATTACGGGTTTGAAACGTGCAGCCGCTCGTAACGCACTCATAAAGCGACGCGCATGGCGGATGCCTTCGATGTACATTAAAATGCTGTGGGTTTGCGGGTCGGACACCAAGTAATCCAAAATTTCGCCAAAATCCACATCGGTGGAAGAACCCATCGACACCACGCTGGAAAATCCCACATCATTGCGTTGCGCCCAATCCAAAATCGCCGTGCATAACGCGCCTGATTGCGACACAAAAGCGATATGCCCCGTGTTAGCCCCCCCCTTGTTAAACGTAGCATTCAGTCCAATAGCGGGACGCATAATCCCCAAACAATTCGGTCCGATTAAGCGTATGCCATGACGCTGAGCCGTTTCCAGTAGCTCTTTTTCCAACGCCGCACCCGCCGCACCTGCTTCGCCAAAGCCCGCCGTGATAATCACCGCCGCTTTAACCCCATGCACGCCGCAGCTTTCGATAATGGCGGGGACGGTTTGCGGTGGCGTGGCAATCACCACTAAATCCACCGTTTCGTCGATGTCAGCTAAGCTGGCAAAGGCTTTTTTGCCTTGAATTTCGGCACTTTTGGGGTTGATAGGATACAAACTGCCTTGAAAGCCGCTTTCCAACATATTTTGGAAGACGATCTGCCCGACAGAATCAGGACGCTCACTTGCGCCAAACACGGCGACGGACTGAGGAGCGAAAAGTGTTTTGAGGTAATGCTGACCCATAATTTTGCGCTGAGTATAAGGATGAAGTTGGTTATGATAGCACTGTATCTTGACCATTCCATGACCATGCAAACTGCCTACTTCACGCATCCACTTTGTTTAAAACATCACAATGGCGCGCATCACCCCGAATGTGCCGAGCGCGTCACCGCCATTGAAGACCAGTTAATCGCATCGGGCTTGCTGGATTATTTACAACACCATGAAGCCCCCGCCGCCACAAGGGCGCAGCTATTGCGGGTACATGATGGCGATTATGTGGACAGCATTGCCGCACAAGCACCCGAACACGGCATGGTTCAACTCGATGGCGATACCGCGTTGAATCCGTACAGCTTGCCCGCCGCATTACACGCAGCGGGGGCGGTGGTCGCGGCGGTGGATTGGGTGATGGCAGGGCGGGTAGAAAATGCTTTTTGCAATATACGTCCGCCAGGACATCACGCCGAACGCGCCCGTGCCATGGGGTTTTGCATCTTCAATAATATCGCCGTCGGTGCCGCACACGCCTTGGCGCAACATGGTTTACAACGCGTCGCCATCTTGGATTTTGATGTGCATCATGGCAACGGCACCGAGCAAATTTTTGCGAATAATCCACAGGTGATGCTGTGTTCCACTTTCCAACATCCGTTCTATCCTTATTGTGGTGCGGATAGCAGCAACGACCACATCATCAATGTGCCGCTGCCTGCGGGTACCACAGGTGCGGCATTCCGTGCTGCCGTCACCGAACATTGGCTGCCCGCGTTAGCGCGTTTTCAACCTGAAATGCTATTTATTTCAGCAGGATTCGATGCTCACCGCGATGACGATATGTCGATGATGGGCTTGGTCGAAGCCGATTACGCGTGGGTGACCACTGAACTTAAAAAAATCGCCGAGCAATACGCCCACGGTCGCATGGTCTCCGCATTAGAAGGCGGCTACGAACTCCACGCCTTGGGGCGCAGTGCCATGGTGCATATCAAAGTGCTGAGCGGGTTGTAATCTGTGTGATGAAAGCTAAAAAGTGGGGAGAAGGCGCAGTATGAAAGATCGTGGAATGGATGGTGGGACGAAACGCCTAGATCTGCCTGCTTATTCCAAAAGCAGCTAAACAAAGCAAAAACAATTGGTTCTGAATATAAAGCTAGGCTTCTATGATGCGCGCCATCGTGAATCACACGACATCGCATTCATCATATTTAAAGGAGCATCAGCATGAAATTCAGCAAACTCACCACCAGCATATTGGCATTGGTTTTATCCAGCGCGGCACACGCAGCCGACATCAGCTTATTGAACGTTTCTTACGATCCCACGCGGGAGTTGTACCAAGACTTTAACCTCGCCTTCGCCAAACAATGGCAAGCCAAAACGGGCGATACCGTGTCAGTCAAAGCCTCACACGGCGGTTCGGGTAAACAAGCGCGCTCGATTATCGACGGGCTAGAAGCGGATGTAGCGACCTTGGCATTGGCCGCCGACCTCGACGCGTTAGCCGAAAAAGCCAAGCTGATTCCCGCCAATTGGCAAACGCGCTTGCCGCACAACAGCTCGCCTTACACCTCCACCATCGTATTTTTAGTGCGTAAAGGCAATCCCAAAGGCATCAAAGATTGGGGCGATTTGGTCAAAGCAGGCGTGTCGGTGATTACGCCTAATCCCAAAACCTCTGGCGGCGCACGCTGGAATTACTTGGCGGCATGGGGCTACGCCCTGAAGAAAAACGGCAACGATCCCATCAAAGCCAAAGCCTTTGTGGCGCAATTATTCGGCAATGTCCCCGTGCTAGATTCAGGCGCACGCGGTTCGACCACCACGTTTGTGGAACGCGGCATCGGCGACGTATTGTTGGCATGGGAAAACGAAGCCTTCCTCGCAGTCAAAGAATTAGGGCAAGGCAAATTTGAAATTGTCGTCCCTAGCCTGAGCATCCTCGCCGAACCGCCCGTGACGGTGGTCGATAAAAATGTCGATAAACACGGCACGCGCAAAGTCGCCGAAGCCTATCTGCAATATCTGTATTCCCCCGAAGGGCAGGAAATTGCTGCGCAAAATTACTACCGCCCCGTCGATGCCAAAGTTGCCGCGAAATATGCCAAACAATTTCCCAAAGTGGAGCTGATAACCATCGACGGCGCGTTCGGCGGCTGGACGAAAGCCCAAAAAGCACACTTCTCCGACGGCGGGGTGTTTGACCAGATTTATGGGCGAAAATAATCACCTACCCGTCATACCTTGCCACTTAAACAAAGTATCTCTGAGCATTTAGGGCTAGTTGGTTCTCTACTTTAAAAAGTGAGTACTTTGTCCGATTCCGCCACGATGCGGTATAAGTCTGCCATCGTTGACATGGGGCAGATTTCGCTGCTGGCTGCGTGGCGGATTTTTAGGCAAGTGCCGCAGGCAAAAATTTCACCTTTTTCGGCAACAAAGTCTTGAATTTGTGCTGAAACTTTAAACTTTTCGGTGTCTAGGCTTTCGCACTCCACCCCTTTTGCCAGCAAAAATACTTGCACGCTATCGCCTTTTTTCAGGGCGAATGTGCCTAAGCGAAACGCGTTCCACACAGTTTCTGGGTCGTTGGAATATAAAATAATGCCGAGTTTCATGGTGTTGCTCCTTTTTGGGTTGGTAGGATGTGCCGACAGGCGCATCCATTTTGTTGAAATTAAAATTCGTTAAAATTCAAATAGATGCACCTGTCGGCACATCCTACCCCTAGCGACTAACCACTAACCACTAGCGACTCTTTTCCCCATATCCACAGCACCCCGCCCGATAAGCCCATTGCAATTGCCACAAACCAAAATGCCGTTTCGACATTGCCGCCAAGCTGCGCGCTGATGCCTAAACCGAGCGCGCCGATGCCATAGCCTAAATCGCGCCAGAAGCGGTAAATGCCGATTGCCGAGCCGCGCCACTGCGGCGGGGCGAGGTCTGCCACGGCGGCGGATAAGTTGGGATACAGCAATGCCATGCCGAAACCTGATACGGCGGCGGAAAATGACCACCACACCATGCCCGTTTGTAGCAACATCATGGCAACGCCCGCGCCGCATAGCCACATGCCCAGCACATTGGGCAGGTGGCGACCAATATGGTCAGATAATTTGCCTGTCAAAAATTGCGAACCGCCCCATACCAAGCCATAGATGCCGACAATCCACGCGACGTTGGGCAAACTCACGCCCTGTTGATACAAAAACACGGGGTAAAACACCCATACCAACGCATCGACAAATTTTTCTACCAATCCCGCCTGACAGATCGCTGCCAAACGTTTATCGCGCCACGACATCAAGGTGAACACTTCCCACGTCGTGGGGTGCGCGCTGATATTTTGGGGGTAGTGCGGTGACGAGGTGGGTTGCGCGGCTTCCAGTTTCGCCCACGGCAAGGTGTCTTTGACCCACAGCAGCGTGAGTACGATTGCCAACGTGATGGTGGTCAAGCCAAAAATCAGCAAGGCAAGGCGTGCGCCCAGTAAAGTTGCCAAATAGGCGGTGAGAATCCCCGCGATGGCTAATCCGACATAGCCCGCAAATTCATTTAGCCCAATGGTTAAGCCACGCTGATCGGCTCGCGTTAAATCGAGTTTGGCGGTTTGGGTCATCGACCACGTTAATCCTTGGTTGATGCCCAACAACACGGTTGCCGCGACAATCCAATACCACGATGCCGCAAAATAAATCAGCAAGGGGATGGGTAATGCCGCCAACCAGCCCAACAGCAACACTTTTTTGCGCCCGACGCGTTCGGATAATCGCCCCGCCACGAAGTTAAGCGTGCCTTTGACCAAGCCAAACGCCACCACAAACAAGGTCAGCAACATAAAGTCGTTTTTGGGAACGGCAAACTCCGATGCTGCCAGCGCGGGAATCACCGTGCGCATCATGCCGATGGTGAAGCCCACCAGCATGACTTGCAGCAATTGGTGCAAAAATTGGCTCAAATTGGCGCGGATGCCGTGCTGCATCATGCCCCCGCGAGATTAGCTGCCACGATGTCGTTCATGCCTTCAGGGCGCGGTGGAATCTCGGCGAGCAGGGCTGCGATAAACCCAGCCCGATCCATCGACAAACTGGGATTCCAATGTTTTTCAAAGCCGATGGTGGAACTGGGTTTGCCCGACAAGCCTGCCCCGCATACACTGCCCGCCTGATGTCCAGGGTAAATTTCTATTTCGTTGGCTAAATGCAGCAAGGTGTGGTGCAGACTGTCATACAGTTCAGCCGCCATTTCCTGTTCGCGCCCTAATAAATCAGGTCGTCCCACCGCGCCCACAAACAGCGTGTCGCCCGTCAAGACAAACCACGGCATTTCGCTACGCCGTTGGTCGGTGACTAACACACAAATGCTGTCGGGGGTATGCCCTGGCGTGTGCAACACCCGCAAGGTGACATTGCCAATCACCAACACTTGCTGGTCTTGCAACGCCATAAAGTCAAATTGCACCCGCCCGACATTGGATTCATGCAAACAATACGGCGCGCCGACCATTTGCGCCAGTTTTCGTCCGCCCGAATAATGGTCGGCATGAACATGGGTGTCGATCACATAATTGATTTCGACATTCGCCTCTTTTGCCGCCGCGATAAACCATGCCTCATCGCCCGCGACCACATCCACCGCGACGGCTTTACCCTTGCCGCCGCAGCCGAAAAAATAAGACAACGATGATGAGGTGGTGGCTAATTGTTTAAAAAACATGGTGTTCTCCCGTGACGTAAAATTATCATTCTAAGATTTGTTGGAATGAATTAAACACCGTTGCTTATTTCATGTCAATATCATTTCAAGTAAAATTCCAACATCCCGTTTTTTGATAGATTGAATCCATGCAAGACGCACGCAAAATCAAAGACCAACTTTACGAGCAAGTGGCGCGTATTGGCAAAGTTTTTTCCAGTCCCAAACGCTTAGAGCTGATTGAATTGCTATGCCAAAACGCTAAAACCGTGGAAATGTTGGCGCAAGAAGCCGCAATCAGCCTCAAGCTGACCAGCGCGCATTTACGCGAATTACGCATGGCACACTTGGTGGAAACCGAACGGCAAGGGAAATATATTTACTATCGGCTGGCGAATCGCAGCGTGGCGGATTTATGGGTGCATACCCACACCTTGGCGGAAAATCGCTTACAAGCATTGCAGCACGCCTTGCAGCAAATGCGCACACAACCCGATGATTTAATGGCAAATAATCGTGATGATTTACTCAAGGCGGCGCGCAAAGGCGAAGTGGTGGTGCTGGATGTCAGACCTGCTGAAGAGTATTTGCACGCGCACTTACCCTTTGCGCGCTCCATTCCGCTGACCGAATTACGCCAGCGACTAGCCGAACTCCCCAAAGACCGCTCGATTGTCGCCTATTGTCGCGGCCCGTATTGTTTAATGGCAAAAGACGCAGTGGAGCTGTTGCAGCAAGCAGGCTTTCAAGCATTGCACCTGCGCGAAGGGGTGGCGGAGTGGGGGATCACGTCACACCTTTGAGCTGGGCATTGGGGATGACTTTTATCCCCTTTTTTATCGTGAAAAGTGAGGCAAACCGTTGCAAGCCCTGCTCCCTCAAGCCTCAGCCCCGCTGGTCGGGGCTTTTTGACGACGTTTTAACCTTATCCCCAATCCGCATAAGCAAAGCATATTTGCTTCGTTTGGTTCGCTCCTCATCCTTGCTACCATGCCCGCTGTTTGTAATGGACAGGGCTGCTTATCCTTGTCGCATTGAATCACTCCCTTTTTAAAATCAGAGAATTATCATGGCACACCGCCCCTATCGCTATTTGCAGCTTATGCTGGTCTTGCGCAACAGTTTGTTGCTCAACGCCCACGAATATACCCTGACCGACACGCCGCAGGACGGGCTGATTTGTGAGTTTATGGGGATGCGTTTGTGCAGTGTGTTTCAAGCGGTACACCATGTTGATGGCACGTTGCTCGGACACGAAGCTTTGTTGCGGGCTTCGCGCCTAGATCAAGCGATTGCCCCTGAAGCGGCATTTGACTATGCCCTAAATGCCAATCGGGTGGTGCAATTTGATCGACTGGTGCGCACCATTCACTTGCTTAACCACGCTCGTCACTACCCCGAAACCGCACGGCTTTTTCTCAATGTGCATCCTTATTTTGTGAACCAAGTCGGCGATCACGGACGGACGTTTGAGAAAATTTTGCACTATCACGAACTGGAAACGTCGCACATCGTGATTGAAATGCAGCTCACTGGCGAAGTTGCGCCACTTGCCGCCGCGCTCAACAATTACCGCGCCTTGGGCTATTCCACCGCGCTGGACAATGTAGATGACAGTCATTTTCATCACGCGCTACTGCTCAAGCCTGACATGGTGAAATTGGATCGGCAATGGATAGCCCGTGCAACGCCATCAGCTCAATCCCGCGCTGTGCTCATCGCAAGGATCAACGAACTGCGTCAAGCAGGTATTCGCGTCGTCGTGCAAGGCATCGAAACGGCCGATCAGCTCGCGCTGGCGCAAACCATGGGGGCAGAATATGTACAAGGGTTTTATGTGGGGTGTGCCGAATTAAACGCGTAAACCAAAAAGCTTTCAGACCGATGACATACCCGTTGAGCATTCCAAGGGTTTAATTCAACGTTTTTGTGCCTTGCCCGTGACGTAAGTTGAGTACGATTGACGGGGGAGTGAATGCCTAAAACGCACAATGAAACGCAAAAAATACGCGAAAACTTAGGGAAAAACTGCTTATCTCGAATTGCCTAGACAGTGCGTTTATGTGCAATTTATTGGCAAGGATTTTTATTGACAAGACGATAATTGCTGACTTAACCTGATGTCGTGTCATGCGTAATTGCTTGTATGTTGGCCGTTCAAATTCAGTCATAAAAACAATCGGCTATGCCAAAATGAATAGGTAATATTTTACGCGTGAGGCGACACCAGGCTCACATCATCACACCTAAAAACAGGGAAATTAAATATGTCCATTTTATTGATTGGTGGCAGCCCCACTCCGCTTTCAAGAACAGGGCGTTGGTTAGATTACATTGCACACCGCTTAGCCGCAGCGGGGGAGCAGGTCAGCCGCTTGCAAGTCCGTGATTTGCCAGCCACCGCGTTGTTGCACGCAGATTATCAGCACCCTGACATTATCGCGGCAGTGCAACAAGTGGAAGCTGCACGCGGCATTGTGATTGCCACGCCTGTGTATAAAGCCGCCTATAGCGGCATCCTCAAAACTTTTATCGACCTACTTCCGCAATTTGGTTTGCGCGATAAAGTAGTCTTGCCTTTAGCTTGTGGCGGTAGTGCGGCACACACGCTGATCTTGGATTACGCCCTACGTCCCGTGCTGTCTTCGCTCGCGCCCAAGCAAATTTTGGACAGCATTTACGCGTTTGAACAACAACTTACTTGGTCAGAATCGGATGGGCTGATCCTTGACCCTGCCATTGAGCAACGCACCCAGCTAGGCATACACGCATTCATCCAAGCTACCCATCCCTTACGCATAACACGTCAGCCATTGTAAAAGCACTCGAAATGTCACCATTTCGAGTGCTTTTTTGGGGGCTGAAAAGTTGATTTCTCACGCGGGTAGTTATTCAATTTTGTGGATTACATATCATTTTTTATTGGTTCTTCAGCGCAGTATGGGTCGCTATGATGTTTGCCGTCCGTGTTGAATAAGGTCTTGCATACAAATAATTTGGGTATTGAGTTGTTAGTCGCTAGTTTTTAGTTGCTGGCGTGAAAGTATTTTCTCATCTACTTGAATCTATTGTAAAAAATATAGTGGCGAGCAGCCTCCCTGCATTAACTAGTGACTAACGACTAACAGCTTAAAATACCCGAAAATTTAGGTTCAGGTGCTTACAAACACACGATTCGATCTAACTTATTTAATTTACAAAGGAAATACGATGAAAATTTTCTCCCGATTGCTCTCGACCTTGTTGTTGGGTGTTGCGGCATTGTCCGCCGCGCCAGCGGTGCAGGCGGCTGATACTGTGCTGCGAATTGGTTATCAAAAATACGGCACGCTGATTTTGCTCAAGGCACGCGGCACGTTGGAAAAACGTCTTGCCCCGCTGGGGGTGCGTGTCACGTGGTCAGAGTTTCCAGCGGGCCCGCAACTGTTGGAAGGCTTGAATGTGGGCAGTATTGATTTTGGGTCGGTGGGTGAAACCCCGCCGATTTTTGCCCAAGCCGCCAATGCACAAATTACCTACCTTGGCTATGAACCGCCTGCTCCAGCGGGTGAAGCGATTGTGGTGCAGAGTACCTCGACCATCAAATCAGTCGCGGACTTAAAAGGCAAAAAAATCGCCGTACACAAAGGTTCTAACGTGCATTACCTGTTGGTGCGCGCATTGGAACAAGCGGGCTTGAAATACGGCGATGTGGAAGTGGTGTTTTTGCCGCCTGCCGATGCACGAGCTGCTTTTGAGCGCGGCAGTGTGGATGCGTGGGGGATTTGGGATCCGTTCTTGGCGGCGGCAGAAACGTCGATTGGGGCGAGGGTATTAAAAGATGGCAAAGCCATCGTCAACAATCACCAATTTTATTTAGCTGAAAAAACCTATGCGGCGCGCCGTCCCGATGTGATTGCCGCTGCCTTTGATGAGCTGAAAAAAGTGGATGAATGGGCACAAAGCAAACCCAAAGAAGTCGCCGAAGCCTTAGTCCCATTGACGGGCTTGAATGTGCCGACATTGGAACGTGCTTTGGTGCGCGGCGGTTATGGCGTGAGTTATTTGAACGACAAAGTGATCGCCGAGCAGCAAAAAATTGCCGACACGTTTTTTGGTTTGAAGTTGATTCCCAAAGCCTTAAACATTCGTGATGCGGTGTGGATTCCCACCAAAAAATAATGTACTAGCTTGAATAAAAGGATTTTTAAATGACACTCAATATTTTTTGGTTTCTCCCGACCTTCGGCGATAGTCGTTATTTAGGCAGCAGCCAAGGCGCGCGCACGGTGGATTATGACTATCTCCAACAAGTCGGCGTGGCAGCCGATACCTTGGGTTATGACGGGGTGTTGATCCCCACTGGGCGTTCGTGCGAAGACCCGTGGATCGTGGCGGCTAGTTTGATTGGGGTAACCCGCAAGCTCAAATTTCTCGTGGCATTGCGCCCTGGTTTGCTGCAACCCGCCTTGGCGGCACGCATGACGGCAACGCTGGATCGCTTGTCTGGCGGGCGATTAGCGTTAAATTTAGTGGCGGGAGGTGATACCGCCGAATTGGAAGGCGATGGTTTATTCCAAGATTCGGTTGAACGCTACGACGCGGCACGCGAATTCGTCACCTTGTGGCGCGACATTATGGCGGCGAGTCATCAGGGGCAGTCGGTGGATTTTGACGGCGAACACTTCAAAGCCAAAAACGCCAAATTGCTTTTCCCGCCTGTGCAAAACCCTTATCCGCCCTTGTTTTTTGGTGGTTCATCCGTGGCAGCGCACGATCTTGCCGCTGAAAAAGTCGATTTGTACATCACTTGGGGCGAAACGCCCGCAGCGGTGGCGGCAAAAATTGCCGATGTGCGGACACGCGCCGCGAAGCTGGGGCGCACCGTGCGCTTTGGAATACGTTTGCATGTGATTGTGCGTGAAACCGATGAACAGGCTTGGGCTGCCGCAGACGAGTTGATTAGCAAATTGGATGACCACACTATTCAATCCACCCAAACCGCACTGAGTAAAATTGGCTCTATGTGATCTGTAGTGGGTAATCGTGTCTTGGCACGTCAAATAAAATCAAAAGCGTCTTCTCCGCCAGACGGGCTCGAGGGGTGGTTGTATAAAACCACAACCACCCCCAAGCCCTTGAGCTTATGTCATTTATGTTGTTGTAAAGGGTACGCTGCGCAGGGCTTCGCCCTCCCTTGACAACAACATAAATGACGGTTTTGGGAAGAGATGCTACCCACTACGAATCACATAGACCCGTAAAATTGATTCGGAAGGGCAACGTCGCATGTCGGCATTGCACAAAGGCGGCGCCGCCAGAACACGCGAAGCCTTGGAAATCAGCCCTAATTTATGGGCGGGCGTGGGCTTGGTGCGCGGCGGCGCAGGGACGGCGTTGGTGGGCGATCCTCACACCGTCGCAGCACGACTCAAAGAATATGCCGATTTGGGTATCGACACCTTTGTGTTGTCTGGCTATCCGCATTTGGAAGAAGCTTATCGTTTCGCGGAATTGGTTTTCCCGCTGTTGCCAGGTAAACGTCAGCAGCATTTAACAGGGCATGTGCTGAGTGGCCCTTTTGGCGGGGTGGTGGCGGACAATGATCCCGAACAGCCTTTGGTGACGGCTTCGTGATGGCAGCGAAAAATTCAGCACAGGGCTGGTGGCAATCTTGGGTTTTGCCCGTGGGCTTAATCGTCGCGTGGCAAGCCGCCGCACAGCTCGGTTGGCTTTCCACACGGATTTTACCCGCGCCGTGGGATGTGGTGAAAGTGGGCTGGCAACTGGGCAATAGTGGTGAGCTGACCCACCACTTTCTCGCCAGTACCCAGCGCGCTGTTTTAGGCTTGCTGATCGGTGGCAGCATCGGTTTTTTGCTGGGCTTTATCACGGGGCTATCGCGGATGGCGCAAAATTTCCTCGACTCTACCATTCAAATGATCCGCAATGTGCCGTTATTAGCATTGATTCCATTCGTTATTTTATGGTTTGGTATCGGGGAGTCAGGCAAGATATTTTTAGTCTCCCTCGCGGTATTTTTTCCGATTTATCTCAACACCTTTCATGGCTTGCGCGCCGTCGATCAGGATTTGATTGAAATGGGCAAAGTCTATGGTTTGGGACGATACGCGCTGTTCCGCGAAGTGATTTTGCCAGGGGCATTGCCCTCTATTTTGGTCGGGCTGCGCATGTCGTTGGGCTATATGTGGCTGTTTTTGGTGGTGGCAGAAACCATCGCTTCCAGCGAGGGAATCGGTTATATGACCATGAATGCACGAGAATTTTTACAAACGGATGTCATGGTGCTGGGGATTGCCTTTTATGCTTTATTGGGCAAAACCTCAGATGTATTGGCGAGCTGGCTAGAACGCTATTGGCTCAAATGGCATCACGGCTATCGCGCATAAGAGGGGACGATATTGAAAACAGATGTAATTAGCATTAAAGACACGTCACCCCTCGGCATTGCGATTGAAACGACCGCGTTGACCAAAAAATTTGGTGAGCGTGTCATTTTGCAAGGCTTAGATTTGACCATCGCATCAGGCGAATTTATTGCCATTGTCGGGCGCAGCGGGTGCGGGAAAAGCACCTTGTTGCGGATGTTAGCAGGGCTAGAATCTCGCAGCACGGGCGAGATTCAGCTAGACCATCAGCCCGCTCACGGCATCCATCCCGATACCCGCATTATGTTTCAAGAGGCGCGGCTCTTGCCTTGGCGCACAGTGATACAAAACGTCGCTATCGGTTTGCCCCGCGATAGCCGTGCTGCCGCCTTGGACGCATTGCGTGAAGTCGGACTGGCAGACCGCGCCGATGATTGGCCCGCGACGCTATCAGGCGGGCAACGGCAACGCGTCGCCTTGGCGCGTGCCTTGATTCACAAACCGCGCTTGTTGTTGCTGGACGAACCGCTGGGTGCGTTGGATGCGCTGACGCGAATTGAAATGCAATGTCTTATTGAACGCTTGTGGCAGGAGCATCGCTTCACCGTGTTGCTGGTCACCCATGATGTGGCGGAAGCCGTCACCTTGGGCGACCGCGTGCTGTTAATCGAATCAGGCAATATTACCCTCGACTTGGCGATAGATTTGCCGCGTCGCCGCGAACGCGGTTCAGCCGATTTTGCCGCCCTAGAAGGGCAAGTATTAGCCACCGTCTTGGGCAATGAACTTTGCCCTATACTTTAAAACAAGGAAATTTTGATGACCCGCAAAATAATTGACCTGCGTAGCAGACCCGCTTTTTTACACGATTTTTACGGCGCAACCGCAGGCACGCCCGAATATGAAACCACCCGCTGGTTAAATCGGCGTGTCGGCTCATTGGATGACCAACACTTTACGCGTTCGCACACTTTGGAAGGTTATATTGCGGAAGTGCGCGACAGCGGTATTAGCTCCGCCGTGGTGGTGGGGCGTGATACGCCCAGCTTGAGCATTCCCAATGATCGTATCCACGCCATCACCTCACCCTATCCCGAACTGATCGGCATTGCCTCGGTTGATCCGCAAACGCGAGGCGTGGCGGCGGCATTGGCAGAAGCCGAGCGCGCCGTCACCCAATTGGGCTTGCGTGGTATCAATGTTGAACCTGGTTTTGGCAGCCCTGCGGTGGCGGCGGATGATCCGCAGTTTTTGCCTGTGTACGAGGCGTGCGTGCAATTAGGCGTACCTGTGTTCATTATGTCGGGGCCGACTACGCCCAATTTTGACCACATCAACCCCGCTGCAATTGGACGTGTCGCCCGTCAGTTCCCGACTTTACCCATCGTGGTGTATCACGGTTGCTACCCGTATGTGAACGAAATCCTTGGCGTGGCATTCCGCTATGAAAACGTGCATATCGTCCCCGATATGTATATTTTTCAAGCAGGTAGCAGCTTGTATGTCGAAGCGGCGAACGGTTTTTTGCGTGACCAACTGCTCTTTGGTAGCTCCTACCCCTTCCGCGCCATGCGACAAACCGTGGACGATTACCTCACCTTGGGGTTTAAAGATGACGTGCTAGACCATGTCTTTTACAAAAATGCCGAACGGCTTTTAAAGCTCGCCTAACGGGCATGATATAGCCCGTTCCCCTCTCCTCAATCCTCTCCCGCAAGCGGGCGAGGAGGCAAATGAATCGCTGCGAGTTAACATTTCTGAGTTCATTTTACCTCGCAAACTCCCCTGCTCTGCCGCCACAGATCGGCCAACAGCTTGTCAATAAGACTGCCGCCGTCTCGAAGCAGCTTTGCCGTTAAGTCCATAGGTATCTACATATCTTAATTTGTTTAATAATCATTTAGTTATATGTATTTTTTTCATTGCCATTGCAAACCAAACGCCATGTAGGAGCGTACAAATTGCGCGATAGCCTCTCGCAACACCCTTTAAAAACAGAAATAATGATGCGGCGTTAATTCCATAATATACCCGTCACCATTGAAGAACAGGTGCTACGCCGTAGGGTAGATAAGCACCGCGCATCCACCTGCACACCAAGCCAAGCCAAGGAAAACGGTGGATGCGCGTTCGCTTATCCACCCTACAGAAAACATGGGATTTTCAGGTGAAATTGGCATATACCGTATACGTGGTGTGATTGATGATATTTATAATTTAGGCTTTTAACCGAAATTGGAATTACTTGCGGGAGAGGGAATTTAAGTACCTGCCTTATTTCCAATCATGGGTATGGACGTGGGCATGCTCCGTGTCGCCGTGCTGGTGGCTATGGCGGTGCGCTAGGCCTGCTTGTTCGAGTAGAGGCATGTCTGCGAGCGCTTGTGCGACGGGGCCGTCGAACAGGATACGGCCTTGTGCGCCGAGTACGACGGCGCGCTCACCCAATTCCGCCGCCAGCGACAGGTTGTGGGTGGCGACCACCAGCGTCCGCCCAGAATGGCGCAGCAAGTCGATGAGTTTGCCGATGGTGGCGGGATCGAGGCTGGACGAGGGTTCGTCCAGTAGCAGCAGTTCGGGTTCGAGCACGAACAAACAGGCGAGTGCGACTTTCTGTTTTTGCCCGCCAGATAGCAGAAACGGGGCTTTGTCGAGTACCGCTTCTATCGCCAGTTCGCGCGCCCATTTCTCCACCGTGCGCTCGATGTTGTCCGCGCCCAGTTGCTTTAACCCGTAGGCCAGTTCCTCGCGCACCGTGGGGTTGAACAGCATGGCTTCGGGATGCTGGAACAGTAGCACGCAGGCACGGCGAAAGGTGGCGGCATTACCAGCTTGGCGCAGCCAGGCGCGGGTGAGCTTTTCGCCGCGCCAGCGGATGTCTCCCGCAGCGGGTGCTATCAGCCCGTTCATCAATTTGAGTAGCGTGGATTTGCCACAACCATTGGCACCGAGCAGGAGCACTTTTTCGCCGCGCTGCACGGTCAGCGAAAAGCGTTCCAGCAAATACGGCTCGTCTGGCCAGCCGAAAGAAATATGGTGTAACTCAATCATCAAATGCTCCCCGCGAGCGCATCGCCAATGCCGTTTCGTTGGCCGATGCAACGGATTTGTCGAGCAGACTTTGCGCCTGCGATGCGGCGTGGTGTGCACGATCCAGCAGGTGCGGTCGCGCCAGATTGCGGCTGCGGAACGCCAAGTTAAAATCGTTCAATACGCGCTCGAACGTTTTGATCTGACCGATTGCCAACGTGGCGATCAAACGCAGCAAAGGCATCCTCGCCAACGCCGCCAGCAAATCGACGGCGGCGACAAACCAGAAGCCCAGATACAACAGCAAAAACACGCGCAGGTTCACCAGCCACAAATAGTCTGGTTTGAAATTCCCCTGCCACAGCGCGATGGTCGCATAGCCCAAGCTGACGGTGAGATTGAATGTCAGCATAGCCAACAACGCACGCCGCGCGATTCGCCAACGGTGCTGACCCGAAAACACCAGAGCCACGAGCAACAGGAACGTCAATGTCGGCAAATGATGCACGAAGGTGATCGCGACGACTGCGACGAGATAGAGAAACAGCCATTCGCGCGGGTTCATGCCGCCACCCAATGCCGCGCCTTGGCGTAACGCCACACCAGCACCGTCAGCACCGCTTCGCCGATGCCGATAAGGGCATGCGGGAGCAGTACGGCGGGCAGCGTGATGGCGAGACCGAAGGGGAAGAACAGCGGCGCACTGTCTGCCGCATGCGCTACCAGCGGCTGGATGCCTAACACCAGCGCGACCGCCGCGCCCGACACCATGACCGACAACCAAGCCGCCACCGCGACGGAAACAGTGTCGCCCAACGGTTTGAGCAAACGGCGCGCGGCGACCGCTGCCGCCGAACCCAGCAGCCCCATCGCCAGCGCGTTGACCGCCAGTGCCGTGATGCCGCCCGCACCGAACAGCAGCGACTGCAACAGCAGCACCAGACTGTAGGCCAAAAATGCCTGCCGCACGCCGAACACCAGCGCGAGGATAGCGATGCCCAAAGCGTGCCCCGATGTGCCGCCAGGAATCGGCACCATAATCAGACCGAGCGCGTAGGTCAGCGCAGTCAACACCGCCAGCCTAGGCACGGTGGTTTCGTCGAGGTTGGCGCGCAAATCTTTTGCCGCCCACGCCCACGCACCCGCCGCCAGCGCATAGGCAGGTAGGTAGGTTTGCGGGGAGAGAAATCCGTCGGGGATGTGCATCAGAACATCCTAGAGACGGAGAAAATCAGGCGGTATTTTTCCTTGCCCTCCGCACCTTGCTGCTGGTTGGCTTCATTCAAGTTGGATGAAACGGGCACTTTATATCCCAACGCGAAGCTATTGCGGTCCCAGTAGGCACGAACACCCAGCACCGTGTAGAGGATTGCGCCGCCCGTACCCGTTGCCCCCACGCCGCCCTCAATATCGCGCCCCAGATTGAGATATTGCAATTCAATCACAGGATCAAGACGGAACATCGCCTCAGCGTTGGTGTAGGCGCGATAGGAAAACGCGGTATTGAAGCGGTCTTCATCGCCGAAACGCACCCGCTGCCCGTCCGCATAGCGGTATTCCTGAAAGCGTAGTGCCGAAGTCTCGACGCTCACGGTCAGCTTGTCGGTCAAGGTCTTGGTGGCGGTCAGTCCCAGCGTGTAGGCGGGCTTGCCGAAGCCGTGCGATTTACCAGGGACGATGCTGCCGTCAGCCAAGCGATGGTTAGCGTTCCCCGTCGGCAAGGTAGAACCAAAGGTCAAGGAAAAATGCCAGTCCTCCAAATCGTCCAAACTTTCATTTTTGGGGATGAGTACAAATTCTTGGTCGTACTTAAAACCCACCTGCCCCATGAGCGAGACATCCGCCATACCGACGGAATCCATCCCACCCGATTCCTGAATCTTTTCGTGATAAGGCACAAAGGCGTAAGCCGAAAACCACGGTGTAAAACCATAGCCTAACCCCAGCATGGTGAAGCGCGCATACGCCTCGTTCGGTGCAGCCCAGTCATAAGTTTTGAACTGCGCATGATCGACCTTGAAATAAGCCAGCACTTTGTCTTCGGGCAGCACGGTCGATGCACCTGATTCCACTGGCGCACCAGGACCGTTCAGACCAGCAGCACCCACCCCTGCCACGCCATGGTGCGCCAACGCAGGTGCTGCAATCAACAACATGGCAAAAGCGGATGTAACCAGGGATGCGTTTTTCATGACGGTTTTCTCCTGAAAAAAAGTTGTATAACACCAAAGAAACCGAACACGATGCCTAGACCTGCAAGCAACACTAACGGACGCGGCAAATCGCTGTCGCCAATGGAAGATGAGCCGCCCCCCGCCTCGACCTTCAACATCTTGTCGATGCCATGACCGTCGGCAGAGTAAGCCTTGACGCGCCACTCCGTCTGCGCGCCAGGTAGAAATACGATCTGCCCTTCGGCGTTGGTGCGCCCGACTTGCACAGGGACAGCCTTGCTGGGCTGATATATCTCGTATGCCTCGAAGGCGAAGGGCTTGCCATCGGCATAAGTCAAGCGCACTACGACCGCCCCCTGCTTGGAAATTTCGACCTTGACCTCGTGCGCCCATGCGGGCGTGCCGCACAGCATCAACAATAGTAGCGCGCCCGAATGGCACTTACTTAAGCTCAAAACCCCCGATGCGGCACGGATTAACATTTTTTCACCATCCTGTAAAAGCGAGCTGAACTACCGTTCCTTCCCCTTCAGAGGGGGAGAGCGAAGCGAGGGGGCAATTAGGATGGGGATGGGTTCGTTCTCTGCACACACCCCCATCCTCCCCTTGAAGGGGAGGGAGTTTGCCGATGATTTGGCTTAAAGTAAGTGCCATTCGTAACGCGCCCCTCATTTGCCTACCTCAAATTGCAGCGAGGCACTGCGTATCGCCGTGTCCGCTTTGCCATCGGTCAGCGGCGTTTCTATGCTGGTCTCAATGAGCTGCACACCAGGCTGGCGCAAGCGTATAGACACTTTGCCATCTGCCCCCGTCGCCCCGCGCGTATCTCCAGCATAGGCGACGGGTACGCCCGCTACGGGCTTGCCGTTGTCGGTGACCAACACGGTCAGCTTGTCGCCCGCAGCCAGCGTCAGCGGGTTAGTCGTCGGCGTGATTTCCAATCCCACTGCCAGTGGCGTCGCGTTAACCCAACGCTCGATGTACTTCAACGACTCCGCCGAATACCAGCTCTTGATGACACCAGCCACGCCAGTCTTGGGAACGTTCTTCATCTCCCATACCGTTTTGGTCCAGTAGCCCGAAGAGAAAGTCACCCGCAGCACCGCGCAGTCACCCGCAAATTTTACTGGATAGTTTTTGCCCAGCATCAGTGCGGCTGTCTTACCCGCAGCATCACCGCACCAAACGCTTTTCACCGCAGCCGCGTCATAAGGCACAACTTCCGCGCCGCCATGCGACGAATAGCGGTGACCTTGATACAAGCTGTAACCGCCTACTTCCTTTTCAATCCACAGATCGTGCGCGTTTGCCGCAACGGGTAGCAACGCCAGCAAAAAACAAAGCCGTTTTTTCATTTTCAACCTCACTTTGTGCGCGGCAAGCGCAGCATAAATTCCGCACCACCTTGTTCCAAATTACGGGCGGATAATTTGCCGCCGTGCCGCTCAATAATGCCGTAGCTGATCGACAGCCCCAGCCCCGTGCCTTTGCCGACCGCCTTGGTGGTGAAGAACGGGTCGAACAATTTATCCAGTGCCACCGCCGCAATGCCAGAGCCGTTGTCGCAAAACTGCACCACGATGTCGCCGCATTCTTCTCTTGCCGCCACCGCCAGCAGCGGATCGGCTAGATGATCGGTGGCATCGGCGGCATTCTGGATCAGGTTGATGATGACCTGCTGCATCTGCCCTGGTGAACCCGTGACGGGCAGATTGTTGGGCAAATCGGTCAGCACGCGGAACTTGGCGGGCGTTGCGCGCGTGACCCAATGCACCGAGCGCGCGATAATCTCGGTCAGATTGAATGGCACGTTCTCGTTGCGGTCGGTGGCGGAAAAACGTTTCAAACCATCAACGATGTCGCGCGTGCGTTCCGCGCCTTCGATCGCGCCGTCCAGCAAAGGCGTGAGGTCGTTCAAAATATGGTCGATGCGCAACTCGGTGCGCAACTGCGCCAGCGCCTCGCGGCTCACGCCATCATGCACGGCATCGCAATATTGTTTGAGACGCGTGGTGTAACGGCGCATGGCGTGTACGTTGCCCAGCACGAAACTGATGGGGTTGTTCAACTCGTGTGCGACACCAGCCACCAACCGCCCCAGCGACGCCATTTTTTCCGATTGCAGCAACTGCTGCTGGGTGCGTTTGAGTTCGTCGTGCGCCTCGCGCAGGGCGTGGTAAGCGCGGCGCAATTCGCCCACAGGTCTACCCGTGATGACCGCGCCCAGCAACTTGCCCGCACCTGACAAACGCGCGGTGAAATTCAATACCACCAATGCCGCGCCACCGTCGTGCGCGCGAAACTGCAATTCCATATCATGCGCGGGTTCTGTCGCTAACCGCGCGATGACGCGCTGCGCTGAGGCGGCTGACGTGGTGTCGGCGAACAACTCGAACAGTTTCGCGCCTTTAAGCTCGCTCTCGCACTTGCCCGTGAACGCCACCAGAGCCTGATTCACTTCCTCAATCACGCCGTGGCGGTCGCACACCACCAGCAAATCCGACATCGACGTGAGTACGCTAAAAATAAATTGCTGAGACTCTTCCAGTGCCTCATTCTTCTGCTCCAACTCCACCTCGTGTTGCAGCAACTCGTTGTACACCTCGTCCATCTTGTGTACGACTTCAATCCAAGTGGACTCGGACATCGCCTCCGGCGGCGTGGCGGAGGTGAGGTGGTCGAAGGGGGATGGAATGGTGTTATTCATACGCCCCTCCTTATGCCGTCATTCCAGCGCACTGCTCCCTTCGCCCGCTGGCGGGAGAAGGGCTGGGGATGAGGGATGGTGAGTACCTGCCAAATTCAGCTTCAACTCGACACCCCTCACCCCTCTCCCGCCTGCGGGAGAGGGACTTTTCAAGCCGCATTTTGAAAATGCTCTGTAGTTTATTCAGACTCATCACTTAACTCGCTAATGCACCGTACAAACCATGCAAGGATCAAACGAGCGCACCACATGTTGCACCGCCACTGGCGCACCCGCGTTGTTTTCCTCGACCATCACCCCGACCAATGCCTGCTCCAACGCACCTGGTACCCCCGCCGCATCGCGCGGAGAAAAATTCCAGGTCGTCGGGGCGATGATCTGGTAGTTGTGCAGTTTGCCTTGGCGCACTTCCAGCCAGTGGCCGAGACCGCCGCGCGCGGCTTCAATCAGACCGATGCCGCTGGCATCTTCAAGCGTTGTCGCATTGATGCAGAACGGTTTGCCAGGGCGGATGCGGCGCACCCACGCTTCCATCTCTGGCACCACGCGGGCGACTTCCAGCAGACGGGCGACCACGCGCGCCGTCACGCTGCCGCCGTGGCGCGCCACCATATCGCACAACAGCGGATGCCCGTCCACCAACTGCCGCGCCAGCGCACCCGTCTCCACCACGCGGCCATCCAAGCGCGGTGCTTTGCACCACGAATAGGCAGCCGCTTTGTCTGGTTGCGGGCGGGTCAGCCCAACTTTAGGTGCGAGTGCGGTATCGCCTTCCATCCAACTATGCGACACGTCTTCGCGGATCGCGCCGATGTCCAGCGCATGCACTGCACCGTCTTGCCAGAGTCCAGCGGCGAACAAGTTATTGTCGCCGTCGCGATACGCGCCGTAGCTCATGAAGCGGTCGGTCGCGCGCCCCAGTTTGTGCAACTCCAAATCGTAGGCGATGGCGAGAAAGTGCGGCAGATCAGCACTGGCTTGGCGCGACGCCATCCACGCCAGCAAGGCCGCTTCCGAATCCAGCGCGGCGAAGGCTTCCAGCGTATCGCCGAACAGCGTGCGTTCCAGAAAGACGCGGAATTCCGTGAGCAAAATCGACAATCGGATTTGCTCCGCCTGCTCCAGCGGACGCGACGAACCGCCAGGCTGCAACGACAGCGTGTGCGGCCACTTGCCCGCGAGGTAACCCATCAGGTGCATGAACTTAGTGCGCGCGGGCAGCACGTCCGCCGTAGCACTGCCGCTGACCGCTTTGAAGCGCGCTTGTGCGGCAGAAAACCAACTGCGCTCGCGGTAAAAATCGCGCGCAAAATCGGGCATGAAGAACAGATAAAAATGGCTCAAATGGTCGGCAATATTTTCCGCCGCCAGCGTGAGGTTAGCACTCAAACGGCCATTCTCTGGCGGCTGCAAATTCATCGCCTGCGCCAATGCCTGCGCCGCCGCCGCCGACTGCGCCACCGAGCAAATCCCGCAAATGCGCGGCACATACACCAGCGCATCAAGCGGATGCTTGCCCGCCAGTATCTGCTCGAAACCGCGATACATCGGCGAATTCACAAAGGCGGATTGCACGCGCCCAGCAGCGACATCGAGCGTGACTTCGAGATCGCCTTCGACGCGATTAAAGGGGCCTACGATGATGCGTTTCATTCTAAAAACCTCCTGATTAGCCACAATTCCCTCTCCCGCCTACGGGAGAAGGGAGCAAAACGGTGCGGCGCAATCTACTGACTTTCGTGGATAGACTGTTTTTCCTGTTTTCATTTCCGCCTTGTCCTTTTCACCGCAGGCACGACCACCTGATGGTCGGCTTCCGCATTTTCTTTTACCCGTTTCGGCGTGGCCGATTTCGACAGCGAGGCCAGCACCACGAACCACGCTTTCGGCATGTCGATGGGCAAGCCAATGGGGATGCCGCCGAGCTTGGGCGTTTCCGCGAACGGGTGTCCCGGCTCCTCGAAACCCGGCTCGGTGCAGGAGATGCAGGCGTAGCCGCCGCGCAAGCAGGAGCCTTCGCCGTTCCACAAACGGATGTTGCAATCGGCGTGCGCCTGCGTGCCTTTGCAGCCCATGTTTTCCATCAGGCAGCCGAGGTCTGACGGCTTGTTCGCGCTGGCCTTGAATTCGTAATACTCGTTGCGCGTGCAGCCGTGGTGTACCAGATGGTCGGCGTACAAACGCGGGCGCTGGAAGCCGTCCAGACTCCGCGCATCCAGCAGGCCGGAAGCCAGCGCGGCCAGCGTTTCGATCACCCAGTTTGGGTGCGTCGGGCATCCGGCGATATTGATGACCGGCAAGCCGCTGCTGTCGCGGTAATCGCACCCCAGCAAACCGCCGGGCGCATCGCCCTCGAATTGCAATCCGCACGCATCCGCCGGGTTGCTGGCGGCAGCGGTGACACCGCCGAACGAGGCGCAGTTGCCGATAGCCACGGTGTGGCGCGCGACGGCAGCCAGCCGTTCGACCAGCGCCATCATGCTGTCGCCGCCCGTGCGGTGAAACCCGCCGCTGCCGTGCGGCCCGCGCAACACCGCGCCCTCCAGACACAAAATATCCAGCCGCACAGCACCGCTCACGCAATCGTCGATGATGCGCCGCGCCTCCTGCGCGCTCTCTTCCGACAAGGCCGGATGCAACAACAGATTGATGCCGCAGCCCGCCAAGGTCTCGAACAGATTGCTGCATTCCGCGTTGAGCAGCGACAAAGTGCAACCGCCGCAGCCGCCGGATTGCAGCCAGAGGAGGTTGAGCGGGGCTTTTCCCATCATGTCATTCATCATCGAAATCCCAATTAACCAGCCGTAGGGTGGGCACGTTTTTGGTGCCCACGCGGTATTCCACATTCCGCACCGCGTGGGCACAAACAACGTGCCCACCCTACGGGGTCACTCACCCTTCTTCTCCAGCCCATAACGCGCCAGCTTGCTGCGCAACCCCACGCGCGACAAGCCCAGTTCCGCCGCCGCGCGTGTTTTGTTCCAGCGCAGGCGGATTAATGTTTCGCGCAGTACGCGCGCTTCCAGCGTTTCCATGCGGTCTTTGAGGCTGCCGTTGACACCCGCGAGTATCTGCATGTCGGTTGCTTCTTCTTCTGGCGTGGCGCGCAGCACGCGCCCCGAAAACAAATGCGCGCCGATATGCGGGCTTTCGCTCAGCATCAGCGCGCGCAAAATTTCGTTTTGCAGTTCGCGCACGTTGCCCGGCCAGTTGTAGCGCACCAGACAATCGAGCGATTCGGGCGAGAAGCCCGCCACGTCTTTGCCCATGCTCTGCGCGGCGTTGTTGAGCAGGTCGAAGGCGATTAGCGGGATGTCCATCTTACGCTCGCGCAGCGGCGGCACGGGCAGCACGAACTGGGTCAGGCGGTAGTAGAGGTCGGCGCGGAAACGGCCTTGCCTGACTTCCTCTTCGAGGTCGCGGTTGGTGGCCGAGAGCACGCGCACATCCACTTTGCGCGAACGCGAACTGCCCACCGGGCGGATCTCGCCTTCCTGCAACACACGCAGCAATTTGACCTGAAACGCGGGCGAGGTGTCGCCGATTTCGTCCAGAAAAATCGTGCCGCCGTCGGCCTGCTCGAACAGGCCGATGCGGTCTTCAAACGCGCCGGTGAAGCTGCCGCGCTTGTGACCGAACAGCTCGGATTCCAGCAGGGTGTCGGACAGCGCGCTACAGTTTTCGATCACGAAGGCGCGCCCGGAACGCGGACTGGAATAGTGGATGGCGCGCCCGAGCAATTCCTTGCCGGTGCCGGATTCGCCCGCGATATGCACCGCGATGTCGCAGCCCGCCAC
>FZPZ01000137.1_pt1 | contig 41434 bp, 43 predicted proteins | sample 1534811 | NCBI WGS metagenome assembly FZPZ01 (sample SAMEA104161953, study PRJEB21768) | metagenome | biome: subterrestrial habitat; feature: phreatic zone; material: underground water | place: France | collected 2016-06-01 | depth 60 m | reverse complement strand
GTGATTTTGCAAAGCATCTTGTAAACAATCTACACAAAATTCACTATCCATGGTGTTGGATAGCCGCCATGCCAACAACATCGCCGAACATGCGGTGCGCATGCCCAAAGTCAAACAGAAAATCTCAGGCGGATTCCGCACCATGGAAGGTCTAGCAATCTTCTGCAACATACGCTCCTACCTAGCCACCCTGCACAAACGAGGTGCAAATATCTTCGATGCGCCAATACAAACCTTCCGTGAATCCCCACCCCCTCCTCGCTTTGCGTGAGAGGGTGCTGAGTAGTTACCATTTTTTGCTTGATCGCAACCGTGCAAAGAAATTTTTAACTTCCGAAAATAGTTGCCTGAGGCTCCCTTGATACATCCAAATTAACCCACACATTCCGTAAAGTGATAGCGACGCTAAAAAATTTACGTCACGCATCATTTCGAGCGCAATAGGGTTTTTGAAATACCAATAAATGGCATAGCAACCGTCAACAGTGAACCAAGTAAAGAAAAGCATCGCTGGCCAAAGTCGCCACTTTCGTTCAAGAATGACACGAAAACTCCAAGGGGCGGTGAGGTAAGCGAAGGTAGCCATAATAATGCTGATGGGAATATCCCAATCTGGTGCGTCATAATAGAAGGAACCAAAAACCAGCAATGCGATGCCAATCGCAAGCGTGATGAGCTTCCACGGTCGAAAGTACTCCGTCAGATAAATCGCAATATCTGACATTACCAATTCACCCGCACCGCATCCACCAGTGAATGATGGTTAGCGGCACGATCTGCTTTTCTGGGCAGTGTGACCTTCATCAATGTGGGTAGATTCAAGGGGCGGTATCCTCATTACGCATATTCAATTACCAAGTTGGCGTGATTAGGGTAAAGAACAGAGTTCTTGCTATAATTTCAATTATATCAAACACTTACTTTGTTAATCGCCCAGTTTATGCAATATTCAGCTTAGGCTCGTGCCGCGCGCTGTTTTGCCGCTAATTCAGCAATACCTTGTTGTGCTAAGTCCAGTAAGGCATTCATTTCTGCCCGACTAAAGGCTGCACCTTCTGCGGTGCCTTGAATTTCCACAAAACCACCACTGCCCAACATCACCACATTCATGTCGGTGTCGCAAGCGGCATCTTCCAGATAATCCAAATCCAACACAGGTGTGCCTTGATAGACCCCGACTGACACTGCTGCCACCGTATCAGTCAACGGTGATTCGGTGATCATACCTTTTGCCAGCATGGCACTGACCGCATCTTGCAATGCCACAAATGCGCCTGTGATGCTGGCGGTGCGCGTACCGCCATCCGCTTGAATCACATCGCAGTCAATTTGTATGGTGTGTTCACCTAATTTCGTCAAATCCACCACGGCACGCAAGCTGCGCCCAATCAGACGTTGGATTTCTTGGGTGCGCCCAGACTGTTTGCCTTTGGCGGCTTCGCGGCTCATGCGACTGCCTGTAGAGCGGGGCAACATGCCGTATTCTGCCGTCACCCAACCTTCGCCCGTGCCTTTTTTATGCGGGGGGACGCGGGCTTCGACGCTGGCGGTGCAAATGACTTTGGTGTCGCCACATTCAATCAGCACAGAGCCTTCGGCGTGTTTGGTGTAGTGGCGGGTGAGACGAATTTCACGGAGTTGATTAGGGGTTCTTAAACTGGGGCGCATAGTAAGTAGTGATGTGCAAATAATTGGGTTGTTAGTTGGTAGTCGTTAGTTGATTGTTATGTAGGGTGAAAAGCTGAGTGTATCCACCCTGCCGCTTTGTTTTTGCCTATTGTTTTGCTCAAATACACGGAAACTTAGGCGCAACTATTTATCAAGGTGAGTAAAACACAAAGAGGGGGCGACGGGGTTTAAAGAATTTCTAAAATATGGCTGATGGGTTTGCGAGGAAAAGGGGCGGATTCCCGACCTCCCCAACGCATCAGCAGTCCTGTGGTGTTGTCAGCGTGTCCTTTTTCGCGGACGAGGGCGGTAGTGACTAAAGTGTCCAGCACTTGGTCAACTTGCACAGATTGCACTGCTTCAACCAATTCTTCATCTGAAAAGGGTGACCACAATCCATCACTCGCCAGCAAGATCACATCATCCGCGAGCAAAGGGAGTGTTGTCCCCATGTCCATATAGAACACATCTTCCAGCCCGCCTAAGCAATTGGTAATTTGGTTTCGTTGTGGGTGATGCTGCGCTTCTTGCGCGCTGATAATCCCCCACTCTACCCAGTGTGAAACCAAAGAGTGATCTTGCGTTTTGACCAGCACTTTATCATCCCGTATCACATACATACGCGAATCACCTGCATGACCAAAGTACAATTTATCTGCTTTGATTAAGACGGCTACACATGTCGTACCAGGCGAATCGCCTTTCGAGCCATCATACTTGAACTCCAAAATTTGACGGTGCGCCACCCGCATGGTGTTATTTAAAAATATCTGAGGGTTATCTAATGAGTGCTCAGTCTGTTCCAAAAAAGCCGTGACGAAGGTTTCTACCGCTAAATTGGCCGCCACTTCACCATGTAAATGCCCACCCATACCGTCCGCCAACACCAACAACAACATGTCATGGTTGTAGGCGTAGGCAACTCGATCTTGATTAAATTTGCGATTGCCGATGTGGCTGGCTTGGTGGATAGAGAAATTCATGCAGTGACGTTCATTAACAGTATCTGTAAAAACGGCTAGGGGTGCAATCGTAATATAATGTGCGCCCCTCGCACAGTCTTTTTTAATAGGAATTTTATGATCTTAAGTATGACGGGTTATGCCAACGCAGACATGGACACGCCAAATGGTGCTTTAACACTGGAATTACGCGCAGTTAACCACCGTTATCTAGACATACAACTACGTATGCCAGACGAATTACGTAGCGTGGAAGGCGTACTGCGTGAAGCCCTTGCCGCCCAATTACAGCGCGGCAAGGTCGAATGCCGCATCAATTACGCTGCCCGCGCCACGCAAGGCAACGCGGTACTCAATCAGGACATGTTGGTGCAACTCTCGTGCTGGAGCAATGCGGTGCTCGCCATCTTACCTGATGCGCGCCCCTTAAACGTACTCGACGTATTGCGCTGGAATGGCGTACTCGAAACGCCGAGCGTCTCTGCCGAAGCCTTGCGCGATAGCCTATTGACCTTGCTCAACACCGCGTTGCAAGAATTTTCCGCCTCCCGCGCCCGTGAAGGCGAAAAGTTGAAAGACTTCCTGCTGCTACGTGTGGATAAAATCGAAGCTTTGCGCAACGGCGTGATGCCCCACGTCCCTGCCGCCATTGCCGCTTACGAACAAAAGCTGGTCAACCGTCTGAAAGAAGCCTTGCAAATCGCCGATGATGATCGCGTGCGCCAAGAAATTTCCCTATTCGCCAGCAAAATCGACGTGGATGAAGAGTTATCTCGCTTAGCCAGCCATTTGACCGAAATGCGCCGCATCCTTGGCGCGGGCGGTGCGGTCGGCAAGCGACTGGACTTTTTAATGCAAGAACTCAACCGCGAAGCCAATACCCTAGGCTCAAAATCAGTCGATGCCGAAGTCTCTCGCAGCGCGATGGAAATGAAAATTCTGATCGAACAAATGCGTGAGCAGATACAAAATTTGGAATAGCCCACGGTTATACCGTGGACGATAGCCTAGCTCGTCGCGCGTTCTTGGCAATTTAGTGGTGATGATGGTGCGCTTTTTCGACCAGTGGTTTAACGGTTGCTTCGGTTTTGATTTCCTGCACTTCTTTTTCGGAAACTTGGATAAGCAAGGTTAAAGGGACGTTCGTGCCTTCTTTTAACGGCATCTTGAGTCCGATGAGCATCAAATGGGTACCTGTTTCGCTGAAGTTAACCACTTTACCCGCAGGGAGTTGAACCGATTTAATTTCACGCATTTCCATCACGCCATGATTTTCTTGCATGGTGTGCAGTTCGACACTTTTGGAAAGGGTGCTTTTAGCACCGATTAACGTGGTGGTTTGTTTGCTACTGAGGAGCAAGTCCACCACGGCACTGTCTTGCCCTGGTGCGGTTGCGCGTGCCCACGCGTGTAAAATCTCAATATCAGCGGCATACACATTGCTAGAAAGCAAGATTGCTGCTAGATAAATCACCCCTTTAAATCGTTTTGCCATGACTATTCCCTGCCCAATAATAATTAAAAGGAGGTGATTATACGGCTTTGGCGAAAAAGGGTGCGGACGTGATGCTGATAAAAAGTTGACCAAAACGTCACTAACCATTATCTTACGCGGTCTTTTTGGCTTTTAATTTAAGGTGTTTGTCATGAAATTGACTGGTGCGGAAATCGCGATCCGCTGTTTGCAGGAGGAAGGGGTTGAATACTTGTTCGGCTACCCTGGTGGGGCAGTGCTGCATATTTATGACGCATTGTTTCAACAAGACAAGGTCAAGCACATTTTAGTGCGTCACGAACAAGCGGCGATTCATGCTGCGGATGGTTATGCTCGCTCATCGGATAAGGTGGGTGTGGCACTGGTGACCTCAGGGCCTGGCTTGACCAATGCGGTCACAGGTATTGCCACTGCGTATATGGATTCTATCCCCATGGTGGTATTGAGTGGGCAAGTGCCTAGCTATGCGATTGGCGAAGATGCGTTTCAAGAAGTGGATGCGGTGGGGATTACCCGTCCGTGCGTGAAGCACAACTTTTTGATTAAGCATGTGGCGGATATTGCACCGACCATTAAAAAAGCTTTTTATTTGGCGAAGTCGGGTCGTCCAGGTCCTGTGTTGATTGATATTCCTAAAGATATTTCCAACCAAAAGGCTGAGTTTGCTTATCCTAGCAGCGTGCATATTCGTTCCTACAATCCTGTGGGCAAGGGCGATAGCACACAGATTCGCCATGCCGCGCAAATGTTATTAGAAGCCAAACGTCCGATGATTTATGCGGGCGGCGGGGTGGTGTTAGGCGACGCGTCAGCGCAATTGACTGATTTGGTGCGTTTGCTCGGTGCGCCGTGTACCAACACGCTCATGGGCTTGGGCGGTTTTCCTGCGAGCGATAATCAATTCGTGGGGATGCTGGGGATGCACGGCACTTACGAAGCCAATATGGCGATGCAGTATTGCGATGTTTTGGTGGCGATTGGGGCGCGTTTTGATGATCGCGTGATCGGCAATGTGGCGCATTTTGCGGAAGTGCCGCGCAAAATCATTCACATCGACATTGATCCGTCTTCGATTGCCAAACGGGTCAAAGTGGATTTACCTATCGTGGGCGATGTGAAGCTGGTGCTGGAAGAATTGTTGACAGTGTTGCGAGGCACCAAGCAAAAACCAGATGCCTTGGCGTTGGCAGACTGGTGGAAGCAAGTTGAGAGCTGGCGCGTGAAAGGCGGTGGCTTACGTTATACCAACTCTAGCGAGATTATTAAGCCACAATATGTGATTGAGACCTTGCATGAAGTAACGCGGGGTGATGCGTTTGTCACTTCCGATGTGGGTCAGCATCAAATGTGGGCGGCGCAATACTACAAATTTGACCAGCCACGTCGTTGGATTAACTCTGGGGGATTGGGGACAATGGGGTTTGGCTTGCCCGCTGCGATGGGCGTACAGCTTATCAACCCAGGGGCAACCGTGGCGTGTGTGACAGGTGAAGGCAGTATCCAGATGAACATACAGGAGCTTTCCACCTGTAAGCAATTCCATTTGCCGATTAAAGTGGTGGCATTGAACAATCGCTATTTGGGGATGGTGCGGCAGTGGCAGCAGTTCTTCCATGGCGACCGTTATTCCGAATCCTATATGGATGCCTTGCCTGATTTTGTGAAACTCGCTGAGGCTTACGGGCATGTGGGGATTCGCGTAGATAGCCCCGCAGATGTCAAACCCGCAATGCAAGAAGCGTTTGCGCGTAAAAATGAGCTGGTATTTATGGATTTTCGCACGGACTCGACCGAAAACGTGTTCCCGATGGTGCCAGGCGGTAAAGGCTTATCGGAAGTTATTTTGGCGGAGGACTTATAATGCGACACATCATTTCGGTATTGATGGAAAATGAAGCGGGTGCGTTGTCGCGCGTAGCAGGGTTGTTTTCCGCACGCGGTTACAACATTGAATCGTTGACGGTTGCGGTCACAGAAGATCCTACCTTGTCGCGCATGACCATCGTCACCAGCGGCTCGGATGCGGTGATTGAGCAAATTAACAAGCAATTGAACAAGTTGATTGATGTTGCGGCGGTAATGGATTTGAGTGATGGCAGCCATTTGGAACGCGAATTGATGCTGCTAAAACTGAGTGCCGAAGGCTGTGCACGCGAAGAGCTAAAACGCATGGCGGATATTTTTGGCGGTCGGGTGATTGATGTGACCAGCAGCATGTATGTGATTGAATTGACAGGGGCGAGTTCTAAGCTAGATGCGTTCCTTGATGCCATTGACCGCGATTTAATTCTGGAAACCGTGCGCACAGGTGCGTCAGGCATCGGGCGCGGCGAACGGATTTTGAAAATTTAGAAAGGCAGTCGTTAGTTGCTAGTCGTTAGTCGGTAGTTAAAACCACAACGACTACTAGCCAACAACTAACGACCAACAGCCATTGTAAAATTTAGTCGTTAGTTTGTAGTCATTCGTCTGTAGTTAAAACCACTGCAACGAATAACTAACGACTAACGACTAACGACTAACAACTAACAACTATTTTTTAACGAAAGAGAACGACATGAAAGTTTATTACGACCAAGACGCAGATATTCCTTTGATCAAAAACAAAGCCGTAACCATCGTCGGTTATGGTTCACAAGGTCACGCCCACGCGCAAAATTTGCGTGATTCTGGTGTGAACGTCACGGTTGCCTTGCGCAAAAATGGCGCGTCTTGGGCAAAAGCTGTTGCGGCAGGTTTTAATGTGGCAGAAGTGGCAACCGCTGTGGCTTCCGCTGATGTGGTGATGATGTTGTTGCCTGACGAAACCATTCCTGAGGTGTATCACGCGGATGTAGCACCCAACCTGAAAGCGGGTTCGGCTTTGGCATTTGCCCATGGCTTTAACATCCATTACAACCAAGTCGTGCCACGCAAAGACGTGGATGTCATCATGATCGCGCCTAAAGGCCCTGGTCATACCGTGCGTTCCGAATACCTCAAAGGCGGCGGCGTACCCAGCTTGATCGCGGTTTATCAAGACACGACGGGCAATGCTAAAGCCATCGCGTTGTCCTATGCAGCAGCGAACGGCGGCACCAAAGGCGGCGTAATCGAAACCAACTTCCGCGAAGAAACTGAAACTGACTTGTTCGGCGAACAAGCGGTGTTGTGCGGCGGTGCGGTAGAATTGGTGAAAGCAGGGTTTGAAACCTTGACTGAAGCGGGCTACGCGCCTGAAATGGCATACTTTGAATGTTTGCACGAACTGAAATTGATCGTGGATTTGATGTACGAAGGCGGCATTGCCAACATGAACTACTCCATCTCCAACAACGCGGAATATGGCGAATATGTCACAGGTGAACAAGTGATTGGCACACAAGCGCGTGCAGCCATGAAAGAATGTTTGCGCAACATCCAAAACGGTTCTTACGCCAAACGCTTCATCTTGGAAGGTCGTACCAACTACCCAGAAATGACCGCTCGCCGTCGTCTGAATGCAGAACACCCGATTGAACAAGTCGGCGGTCAACTGCGCGCCATGATGCCTTGGATCGGCAAAAACAAACTGGTGGATCAGTCGAAGAACTAAAAGCAGTCGGTAGCTATTAGTCGCTAGTCGTTAGTTAAAGGCAAAACCTTTTCTAGTGGCTGGCGACTTTGTGCTTTAGTCGTTAGCGGTTAGTCGCTCGTTTTCAAGCTCTAACCACTCACTAATGACCTCCAACTAACGACTAACAACTAGAAACTAACGACTATGAACAACTACCCCCACCCTATTATCGCCCGCGAGGGTTGGCCATTTTTGGCTGGTTCGGTGCTTATCGCCGTGCTGGTCTCCCATTTCGTGGGCGGCATTCTGGCAACCTTGGCATGGATTATCGCCTTGTTTGTTTTACAATTTTTCCGTGATCCGCCGCGTGAAATTCCGCAAGAGGTGGGTGCTGTGTTGTCGCCTGCGGATGGACGGGTCATTAAAGTCGAACACACGCAAGATGTGTATGGCGAACGCGAAGCCATTTTGGTCAGCGTGTTTATGAACGTGTTTAACGTGCATTCCAACCGCAGCCCCGTGGATGGCACGATACAAAAAGTGCAGTATTTTCCTGGCAAATTCGTCAACGCCGATTTGGACAAAGCCTCTAGCGAAAACGAACGCAACGCCATCGTGTTGAAAACTGCCGATCAACAAATCGTCACGTTTGTGCAAGTGGCAGGACTGATTGCGCGACGGATTTTGTGCTATGTAGCAGCGAATGACGTATTATCACGCGGGCAACGCTACGGCTTTATCCGTTTCGGCTCACGCGTGGATGTGTATTTACCGTTGAATGCCAAAGTCAACGTGAGCATCGGAGACAAGGTTTCCGCGACCACCACCATTTTGGCAACTTTGCCTCAAAGCTAATCAGTGCATGGACGACTTTAATAAAACACAACGACCGATGAATCTGCGTAAACGCGGCATTTATCTATTGCCCAACCTGTTTACCACAGGCGCGCTCTTCGCGGGCTTTTACGCGATTGTGCAAGCCATGAATGCGCAATTTGAACACGCCGCCATTGCGATTTTTATTGCCATGGTGCTAGATGGTTTAGATGGGCGCGTGGCGCGTCTCACGCATACCCAGAGTGAATTTGGTGCGGAGTATGACAGTCTGTCTGACATGGTGTCTTTTGGGGTTGCCCCTTCGCTGGTGATGTATGAGTGGGCATTAAAGGGCTTGGGTAAGTGGGGGTGGTTCGCCGCGTTTATTTACTGTACCGCCACGGCGTTGCGTTTGGCGCGTTTTAATACCAATATCGACGTGATTGATAAACGCTACTTTCAGGGCTTGCCCAGTCCCGCTGCCGCCGCCTTAGTCGCGGGTTTTGTCTGGGTCATGTGGGATTATGGTATGACAGGTGAGGAGGTGCGTGTTTATGCCGCCGTGCTGACCGTGCTGGCAGGCTTAAGTATGGTCAGCAATTTGCCGTTTTATAGCTTCAAAGATTTTAACGCGAGAAAAAGCGTGCCTTTTATAGTTGTTTTTCTTATCCCATTGTTTTTTATATTGATTTGGAGCGATCCTTCTCGCGTTTTGTTTGCATTGTTTGTGGCTTATGCTTTATCAGGAATAGTGATGTGGTTAGTCAGATTGCGTCAAAAAAGATAAGCAAAATAAAGACTTGTTCGCATCGTTGCAGCGAGTTTTAAATACAAGGTGTCGGTGTTTGCAGGTCTGTTGAAAGGGCTGGGGCTGGGGAAGTAGCTTAATTTATGGCGGTTGAAAGATAAAAGTTATGACAGCAAGGGAAAAATTCGATAGCATTAGCAACGTTGTAAATTCAATAAATACATTTAGCACAGTGAAAAGAAATCAAAGGGGATCAAATTGAGCGATAGTCTGCCATTGTCGGGCGTAAAAGTCGTGTTGATTGACGATAGTAATACCATACGTCGTAGCGGCGAAATGTTCCTGAAACAAGCGGGGTGTGATGTCGCGTTAGCAGAGGATGGCTTTGATGGCTTGGCAAAAGTGGTTGAACATAACCCAGATATTATTTTTATTGATGTCATGATGCCTAGGTTAGATGGTTATCAAGCTTGCGTCTTAATTAAGAGTCATGCGCAATTCAAAAACATTCCTGTGGTGATGTTGACCAGTAAAGATAGTTTGTTTGATCGCGCACGTGGCAAGTTAGTAGGGGCAGATCAATATCTCCTTAAACCGTTTAATAAAAAGAATCTTATTGAAACAGTAATGATGCACACAGCAAAACAAGAGGGTACAAATTATGACAATTAGAACGATTTTGGTCGTGGATGATTCGGCAACCGAACGCCACATTATTGGTGAAATTCTAACTAAAGCAGGCTTTAGTGTGAGTTTTGCTCAAGATGGTGAAACAGGTGTTGCGTTGGCGAAGACGCAAAAGCCTGATTTAATTCTGATGGATGTGGTGATGCCAGGTCTCAATGGTTTTCAGGCAACGCGCGCGATCAGCAAAGATGATGAAACACAAAATATCCCCATTATTCTCTGCACCACCAAAGATCAGGAAACGGATCGCGTGTGGGGTATTCGTCAAGGTGCGAAGGATTACGTCCTAAAACCCGTGGATGCAGCAGAGCTGTTGCAAAAGATCGCTGCATTTAACTAAGTGGCATACCACCGAATATGTCTAAACGCCTAAATTTGCGGGATTTCCAACAAAATCTCAGCAATCGTTTGCAAGATAAAGGTCACGCAGAAAATCAGGTTTCCACGTTGGGTGTGCAAATTGGTACACAGCATTGGTTGGTTGATATGACTGACATTAGTGAGGTGTTGCCCTTGTTAAAGGTCACCACGTTGCCACTTTGCAAGCCATGGGTCGTTGGCATGGTGAATGTGCGCGGAAACTTATATTGCGTGGCGGATCTTGCCTCCTTTTTGGGGCAAGGACGTGTCAGCGGAGACATGCATAATCGTTTGTTGCTGGTTTCGACACAACATGATTTTAATGCGGCTTTGTTGATTGAGCGGGTCTATGGTTTGCGCAACATCCAAGCTTGGCGGCACGATGTGGTACAAAATTGTTATTTTGACGAGCAAAACATAATGTGGCGCAAATTGGACGTGCCAGATTTGTTAGGACAGGCAGAGTTTCTGCAAATTGGCGCGTAGTCGTCGCGTAAGGGAGAAAAGTAAAATGGCATTCAAGCTGAAATTACCTCAATTTAAACGTACACCCAAGCAGGTTGTTCACGCGGAAAAATCGTCTTCATGGTTAGACTTTAAATTGCCGCTGATTGGCAACTTGCCTGTGACCAAGCAATTGACTTGGCTAAGTGCTGCGACGGTGACGACCGCCTTGATTGCTGCGTTGGCTTTTTATCTTAACTATGAAGAAGTGAATAATCGTGCAGAGTACATTCAGTTAGCCGCCAGTATTGAGTTGAATATTGAACGACTCGACCATGACGCGGGGTTGGCAGCTGACGGTGAAGAGGCTGCGTTTAAGCAATTGGTCGAAGCGCGCGCCAACTTAAGCAAAGCGATGAAAGATTTGGATAAAGGTAGCCAAACGATTCCGCCGACCCAAGAACCCGCTCGCGCGGTGTTAAATAAGTTTTTAAACACCGCCAATAGCATGTTGCTGCAAGAAGCCAAGCTAGAATCAGGTCGCGGCGCGCTGCTGATGCTAAGCAATACGGTTGATGCGATGAGTGAAAGCGAATCTGAGTTTCGGGTGTTGAGCGAACAGTTGCTCAGCGGTATGGACAAGGATCAAGTCGGTCAATTCATGTTGGCAATTGAACGTATTTCGGGTGATACCACTGCCTTGTTGGCATCAGACATTGAGCTGGATGACGTAGCACAGTTGGCGATTGATACCGAAGCGGCGGAAGCTTTATTGGCGGTGATGCCCGTCGGTTCCCCTGGGGTACAACGTGCGATTGAGCTGTTTGAACCTTATCGTATGAGTGTGGAAGGGCTGGTAGGACAATCGTTGATACTGGTGGATGCGAAAGAATCGGTTAAAGAAATTAGTAAATATATTGATACCTTGGCAGAGCAAAGTAAAACCTTGGTTGCTGCGTATCGTTTTAGTGAATTTGGTCTGATTTATACCGCAGTGTCGAGTGTCTTTGGTTTCTTGGCAGTATTGTCCTTGATGCTGATGTTTAAGGCCTATTTGGATAACTCCAAGCATCAAGCGAAAACAGCTGAAATGACCAATGCACGTAATCAAAAAGCGATTTTGCGTCTCATGAACGAATTGAGCGACTTGGCGGATGGTGATTTGACGATTCGGGCGACGGTGACAGAAGATATTACGGGTGCGATTGCCGACTCGGTGAATTTTACCACCGAAGAGTTGCGTAAGCTGGTAGGCGGGATTAACACCGCATCGGAACAAATGACGGGGGCGACCAATAGCGCGAATGGTTTTTCGCGTGATTTGATCTCGGCGACGCAAAAGCAAGTACGTGAAATTCAAGATGCGGAAGAGTCCGTGCTGCTGATGGCGAAATCCATTCAGGAGGTTGACGGCAGCGCGGCAAAAGCCAGTGAAGTGGGTCGTCGTACCTTGGCGGCAACGGAACAAGGTGCGCAAGCGGTGCGCAACACCATCTCAGGTATGGATGGCATTCGTGAACAGATTCAAGAAACCGCGAAACGTATCAAACGTTTGGGTGAAAGCTCACAAGAAATTGGTGAAATCGTGGATTTGATTTCAGACATTACTGAGCAAACCAACGTGTTGGCGTTGAATGCGGCGATTCAAGCGGCATCCGCAGGTGAAGCGGGACGAGGCTTCTCGGTGGTGGCGGAAGAAGTTCAGCGGCTGGCGGAACGTTCGGCTGAGGCGACACGACAAATCGGTGCGCTGGTGAAAACCATTCAAAGCGATACGCATGATGCGGTGTCTGCGATGGAAAAAAGTACCCTCGGTGTGGTGGAAGGGGCGAAATTGTCTGATGTGGCGGGTCAGTCACTGAAGGAAATTGAGCAGGTATCGAACGAGTTAGCGAAATTGATTAACAGTATTTCGGTGACCACGCAGGTGCAAACGGACATGGTGGGTGAAGTATCCAACACCATGAAGGAAATTTTGAAGATTACGGGTCAGACCACCAAGGATACGCGTTTGACAGCGGAGTCTATCGAGCAGCTCACGAAACTGGCGGCCGATCTTAAGGGTTCAGTAGCAGGCTTCAAAATTCAATAACTCATAGCGACCTTAAGCATGAATAATCCTGCACAATTTGATCGCACAACACTGTTTGCGGTAAAGCCAGGCGTGGATGCCACGCTGGTCGAACTGAACACACAGCTCGACCAGTTCTTAGACAATCCTGTTGCTGGTAAGGCCGCGCTCATCCGTGCACAAAGTGAATTGCATCGGCTGCTTGGCGTGTTCAAAATGGTGCATTTGGATGGTCTCGCCGTGTTTTGCACGGAATTTGAAACAGTGTTAAACGAGCTCGCCATCTCGCCTCAAATTACCTCGGCTTTGCACCGTGATGCCTTGCGTGCTGCATTAGTCGAATTGGCGCGGTATTTGGATGATTTGGCACAAGGTGCGGATAACACCACGTTGCGACTATTTGATCATTATCAACAAATGCAGCAGTTGCGCGGCTTGGAAATGTCCTTTGATTTGGATTTATTCTTCCCCAATGTCGCGGTGCAATTACCCACCTCGGTGCTGGGGCTAACGCGTTTCCCTGATCCTGTTGCCTATTTTAAAGCTGCCCGTAATTATTACCAGCAAGGTTTATTGCGTTATTTGCGTCAAGATGATACGCCTGCGGCGTTAAAGCTAATGCAGCAAGCGGTGAATGTCGCCATGACCGCCATGCCCCCAGACGATAGTCGGGCTTTTTGGTGGGTTGCGAGTGGCTTAATTGATTGCGTGAGCCGCGATGGATTGCCTGCCGATCTTAGCGCGCAAAAAGTGCTAGGACGCATAGATCAACAAATGCGTTCGGTCATTGCAGGATCCCCCGCCAATGTTCAGCCCTTGCTCAATGAAATGCTGTATCTCGTGGGACGTAGTCATAACGTCAGTGAGATTGTCGCGTCCATTAAGTTCACTTATGCGTTAGATCGTTATTTCCCTGAGTTAACCACGCTTTCTCCTGCCGAGTTGACCAAGAATTTGGGCGTAGTACGCGAGTTGTTGCGTAGCACCGAAGAGCAATGGGAGTTGGCGGTACAAGGAGATGAGGCAGCGTGCGCTAATTTCATGGCACAAGCTAAACTGATCGCGCAACAAAATGAAGCCCTTGATCTCAATGCACTGCAATATCTGGCGCAACAAATTGCGAAGTTTGCGACCACACTCTCCAATAGTGAAAATATTCAGCGGTTAAGTATGGATATGGCGATTGCGTTGCTGTTAATGGGAAGCGGTATTTCTCATTATCGCGAGCTAGATCGTAACTTCCAAGAGCAAGTGCGTTTGTTGGCTGAACGGATGCAGGCTGAAATAGACGGCGAACCGTTAGAAGAGCAGCATTTGCTGGAGCTGGTGAATCTGTATTGTCAAACTGAACGCAATGATGCGTTATTTTTGCTCAGTAAAGAAATGCTCATCAACTTGGAACAGGCCGAAGGCGGCTTAAACGGGTTGTTTGGGGAAATTTCTACCCGTGATGAATTGGGCAGTGTACAACGCTGGTTAAAGCAAGTTCAAGGCGCATTGCAAGTCTCGTCCCTGCGTCATGCCGCACAGCTACTTCAAGTCATACAAGAAACCATACAGCAACTGACAGAAGCAGATGCGGTTATTCACCCCGTAGATAGCCGCACAGTTGCCAGTGCCATTAGCCAACTAGAAGGTTATTTGGAACAATTGCCCAATGGGCATGAAGATCATATTGAAGGACTGCTTGCCTCAATCACTGAATTGGCTAAATTGCGTCAACCTGAACCTGTTGTCGTCCCCACCCTGCTTGAGATACCCGAAGTTGAATCGGCCGCCGTTGTCGCGCAGGCTGCGCGTTCTAGCGAAGATCAAGAGTTGCTTGAAATCTTCTTAGAAGAAGCAACGGAAGTCTTAGAAATTATGCGCGCTAATCACGAGATTAGTCAGCTCGAACCCACGAATCGCGAGGCATTGGTCACGATTCGACGGGGTTTCCATACCTTAAAAGGCAGTGGGCGCATGGTCGGCTTGGTTGAGATCGGTGAAGTCGCTTGGGCGGCAGAAAGTGCCATGAATAAATGGCTGCAAGATAATAAGCCTGCAACGGCTGAATTGCTGCGCTTTATTGAGCAGGCGATACAACATTTTGCAGCTTGGGTCGATACGCTAGGGGCCAAGGGACACGCAACTATCCAAGCCGAAGGGCTGGTTAAATTTGCGCAGCGCATTGAAGTCTTGGCACTCGGCAATGCACCCGAAGTCGCACATGCTGCGCCAGCTGTGGTCACGCGCACCGAACCTGTGGTGGCTGTGCCCGCTCCCGCCGTGGTTGCAGAACCTGTTAAAGCAGACACCAGTGACACCGATATGCTGCATATCGGCGATAAAGTCCTGTCGATCACTTTGTTTAAAATTGGCTCTGATGAAGCAAGGCAACATGCGCGTGCGCTACGTGCCTGTTTTAATGACTTGAAAAATACGCCTTCCTTGTTGATACAGTACGACTTTATGCGTGCCGCACATACCTTGGCGGGCGTGAATCGTGCAATGGGCTTTGCGACGATTGTAGACTTGGCTTTTGCTTTAGAAAGCTGGTTGCAAGTGCGGATTGAGCAGCCTTCCGTATTGCGCGAAGCTGAAAAACCGATGCTGGATGATGTCATTGCGGCGTTGGAAGAGATGACCCAACAGATTTGCAATCAAGCACTTCCAGCGGGTCGAGATGACTTGGTGTTGCAATTGCGCCTGAGCAAAGAGTCTCCAAGTATCGCGCCCCCCGCTGTGGTGAGTGAACCCGTTGCGATTGTCTCGCCCATTGAAATGGTTGCGGCTCCCGTTGCGGCAGAGGAAGTTATTGCGTTTGAAAGTTTTGTTGAACCCGTATCAGCACCACTAGAACTGGTTGTTGAACCTGCCGCACCGCTTGAACTGGTTGTTGAACCTGCGCCTGTTGCAGCAACTGACGCGTTTGCAGGCTTCTTTGAGCATCAAATTGCTACGCCTGTTGAAGCGACTCCCGTGGTCGTTGAAGCCGAAGCAAGTGCGCCTGTGATCGACATGGCGATGCTGTTTGAACCAGCACCTGTCGCGTCCGCTGCACCGCTTGAACTGGTCGTTGAACCCACGCCTGTTGCAGAAACAGATACGTTTGCTGGTTTCTTTGAGCATCAAGTTGCTACGCCTGTTGAAGTGGTGCCAGAGTTCGTCGCAGCCGAATCCAGTGCGCCTGTGATGGACATGGCGATGCTGTTTGAACCAGCACCTGTCGCGTCCGCTGCACCGCTTGAGCTGGTCACGGAACCCGCGCCTGTTGCAACAACCGATGCGTTTGAGAGCTTCTTTGAGCATCAAGTCGCAACACCCATTGAAGCAGCTCCAGCGGTCGTTGAAGCCGAAGCAAGTGCGCCTGTGATCGACATGGCGATGCTGTTTGAGCCAGCACCTACTCAATCCGCCGCACCGCTTGAGCTGGTCACGGAACCTGCGCCTGTTGCAGCCACCGATGCGTTTGAGAGCTTCTTTGAGCATCAAGTCGCAACACCCATTGAAGCAACTCCTGCGGTCGTTGAAGCCGAAGCAAGTGCGCCTGTGATCGACATGGCGATGCTGTTTGAACCAGCACCTGCCGAACCCGTCGCACCGCTTGAGCTGGTCATTGAACCTGCGTCTGATACAGCAACCGATGCGTTTGAGAGCTTCTTTGAGCATCAAGTTGCTACGCCTGTTGAAGCAACTCCTGCGGTCGTTGAAGCCGAAGCAAGTGCGCCAGTGATCGACATGGCGATGCTGTTTGAACCAGCACCTGCCAAACCCGCTACACCAGCTGAAGTGATGGCTAAGCCCGTTGCGACCACGCCCGTGAGCGTCGCTGTGTTGCCTGCCGCCCCCCTCTCGTCAAATCAATTGAGCATGGGTGGACGAGTGATTTCTAGGACATTGTTTGACGTAGGCTCAGATGAAACGCAGCAAAATGTACGCGTACTTCGTCGCTGCTTCAATGAGTTAAAAGCCAACGCAGCTCAAGTCGTTCAGTACGATTTTATGCGTGCAGCGCATACGATTGTGGGCGTGAACCGTGCAATGGGCATTTCCACTATAGTGGATTTGGCGGTTGCATTAGAGGGCTGGTTGCAAGCGCGTATTGACCAGTCATCGGTATTGCATGCCGTCGAAAGCCCTATGTTGGATGAAGTGATTGGGGCGTTGGAAGACATGACGCTGCAACTTTGCAATGAGGCGTTCCCTGCGGGTCGGGATGATTTGGTCTTGCAACTGCGTTTGAGTAAAGAGCCATTGCGTGTCGTCAGTGTGCCAGTCGCGAGTGTGGTTATACCGCCCAAATCGTTGAGCGTGCTGCCAGACGCGGGTGCTATTGAGGCAAGTGCTGCTATGGCGGCGGATGATGCGATGGCTGCATTCTTTGAAACGCCAGCACCTGCCGTTAGCGTGCCGTTAATCGCAGAATCGCTGCCAGATGAGCCTGTCATTGCGCTTTCCTTGCCGTTTGAACCCGTGCCAGTCGCGCACATTGCGCCTGTTGCAATGCCACTTGAGTCTACGCCCACGGATGAGGTGGAGGACATATTGGCAGCGTTATTTAAAGCCGAGCCAGCCGCTCAGCCTGCACTGGATACGTCTGCGCTGGACATCGCGAAACTGTTTGAACCTGCAATACCCACAAAAGCGGTTTCGCCGCGTCCGCTAGTGCAGCCTTTGGCTCCCGCACCTGTTCCACAAGCAGCCCCTGTTCCACAAGCAGCCCCTGTTCTTCAAGCAGCTCCTGCTCCACAAGCAGCTCCTGTTCCTCAATCGGCTACGCCATCCGATCAAGGGACAGAAGAAAGAACCAACATATCGCAGGTTTATGATGACGTGGATGAGCAGTTGTTGCCCGTCTTCTTGGAAGAAGCCGACGAGCTGATGCCGAAAATCAGCGAATGCCTACGTGCTTGGCGCATCGCCCCCAGTGATGAGCAACAGTCTAATTTATTAAAACGCCTGCTCCATACCATGAAGGGCAGTTCGCGTATGGCAGGCGCGATGCGCATTGGTGAGTTAGCACATGAGCTGGAAAGCCGCGTGTTGGCAGTTGCCAAACTGAGCCATCGCGAAGGCTATTGGGATGGTCTGGAACATGAGCTAGACCGCGTCTCAGGATTGGTTGAAGAATTGCGTACAGGCAAAGCCAGTCCGCTTGAAGCCGCCCTCAATAAGGCACAAGAGGAAGTGACCGCAGAAAGCCACGCCGACACTGAAGAAGCAGGTGCGCATAACGAAGAGCAAAATAACCGTCGCTCAACAGAGCGGGTAGCACTGGGCAATATGTTGCGCGTCCGTGCTGATGTGGTGGATCGTTTAGTCAATGAAGCAGGCGAAATCAGTGTGACCCGTTCCCGCATGGAAACAGAGTTGCGGGTGTTTAAAGATTCCTTGATGGAATTGACAGGCAGTGTAACGCGGCTACGTCAGCAATTACGTGAAGTTGAAATTCAGGCGGAAAGCCAAATGCAAGCGCGGATTACCTTGAGCCAAGAGGATGACGAACATTTCGATCCACTAGAGTTTGACCGCTTTACCCGTTTGCAAGAATTAACACGGTTTATGAACGAAAGTGTGCATGACGTACAAACCGTACAACAAACACTGCTCAAAAATTTGGATGAAACCGCTGCGGCAATGTCTGCGCAAGCGCGACTCAATCGTGATTTGCAACAGCGTTTGATGAACGTGCGTATGGTGCCATTTAACAGCATCTCTGAACGGCTGTATCGTATTGTGCGCCAAACAGGTAAAGACTTGAAAAAGCGTGCCAACCTTGAGTTGCAAGGGGGGCATGTTGAACTGGATCGTGGCGTGTTGGAAAAAATGACCGCACCGTTTGAACATTTGTTGCGTAATGCGATTGCGCATGGTTTAGAAAATGAATCACAACGTGCGAAAACCAACAAACCGACTATTGGTGAAATTCGGCTGACCTTGCATCAAGAAAACAATGAAGTCGTGTTTGAAATTAGCGATGATGGTAGCGGTCTGAATTTTGAAGCCTTGCGCAGCAAAGCCCTGACCTTGGGCTTGGGCAAAGTGGGTGAGGTTTTGAATGAGCAACAACTCGCCCAGTTGATTTTTGTGTCGGGCGTTTCGACCGCAACCGAAGTAAGTGCGGTGGCAGGACGTGGCATCGGCATGGATGTGGTGCGGAGTGAAATTGCTGGGCTAGGTGGTCGGATTGATGTGAGTTCAACCGCAGGCATGGGTACGCGCTTCAAGATTCATTTGCCACTCACCTTGGCGGTGATGCAAACCGTGATGGTGCGCTCAGGTGAGTCAATCTTTGCGATTCCCGCGACCATGGTTGAACAAGTGGTTCAGCTGAAAACGGACGCGATGAATGCCCTACATCAATCTCGCCAGCTGGATGCACAAGGAAAATCCTATCCCTTGCACTACTTGCCGACTTTGTTGGGCAATGAGAATCATGTGGTTGAAAATCACCTGAGAAATTCGATCTTGTTGCTACGCAGTTCTGAGCAGCGGATTGCCTTGCATGTGGATGAATTGCTCGGTCGCCAAGAAGCCGTGGTGAAAAATATCGGCCCACAACTGGCGCGTTTGATTGGGGTAGCAGGTGCAACCGTGCGCGGTGATGGTGCGGTGGTGCTGATTTTGAACCCTGTGCAAATGGCGCAACGCGTCGCAACGACAATACACAAAGTGAGTGCGCCTGAACCTGTTGCCCTGCGTACACAACCTTTGGTGATGGTGGTCGATGATTCCTTGACCGTGCGGAAAATTACCTCGCGCTTGTTGTTGCGTGCTGGCTACCAAGTGGCAACGGCGACAGATGGCGTGAATGCGCTAGAGCAATTGGGTGACATTACGCCCGATGTGATGTTGCTTGACGTAGAAATGCCGCGCATGGATGGTTTTGAATTGACGAAAAATATCCGTCGTAATGAACGGATAAAACAATTCCCAATCATCATGATTACCTCCCGTACAGCGGATAAACACCGCGACTACGCCTTCCAATTAGGGGTCAATGCCTATCTAGGCAAGCCTTACCAAGAAGAAGATTTGCTCAGTCGTATTGCGGCTTTTGTCGCGGCAGCAGCCGTACACGCTTAAGTGCTTGTAAAGACCAACCAAAATCATGCAACATTCAAAAAATGAGGCTCTATGTGAATCATAGTGGGTCATCGCGGCAATCTCCCTCCCCTTCAAGGGGAGGGCTGGGGTGGGGATGGGGTATACCGCCGCATTCTGTAAAACCATCCAGATACGGATGTTGGCGGCGGAATTTACAACCAGTTGCCGACTGCATAGTCGTTGTCATCACCGTATTTCCGCATCGGTCATCTGGTTGCGCAGTGTTCGCTGAAGTTGTCTGCCGATGATCGCGCTTCTCTACCCCAACCCTTCCCTTGAAGGGGAGGGAGTTTTGTTCACCCACTGTCAATCACATAGAACCAAAAAAAATGATTTAGGTTGGTCTTTTTACGCCCCAGCGATGCCTCGTCATGCCCAATACTCGCGGCGTTGATGACGTGGCGGGAAGCCTTAAATCCCCGCGTTAAAATCGTTTTCCCCTCCCCCACATTGAGCGAGGTATGATGCGCATCCGTTCTTTTTATCCCATTAGCAGATAATGAAATCACTCCGTTTTCATTGGCGCAAATTAGGGGTGCAGGAAAAGCTGCACATCCTGATTCAAGGCTCGTTGATCGTGCTATTCATCATCTCGATGAATTGGGTGACAGACCGATTCGAGCAGCAGATTATGAGCCATGCCGAACAGCGGGCAGATGAAACGGCAGATGGTTTAATCAACGGCATGAATTTGCTGATGCTCACAGGGGCGGTGCATGATCCTGCTAACCGCAAGCTGTTGGTCGATAAGATGCGTCAAACCAAAGGAGTGCGGGAATTACGCATTGTGCGCGGCACATCGGTGGTTGCCCAATTCGGGGCAGGATTGCCTGAAGAGCAAGCGCAAGATGACATGGATCGCACCGCGTTGAGTAGCGGCAAGCGAGCATTTAAGCGCGTCCAAGCAGCAGGCAAACCCGCCGCCTTGCGTGTCGTTGTGCCGTTTATTGCCCAAAAAGACTTTCGCGGCACCAACTGTATGGCTTGCCATGACGCGGCGGAGGGCAGTGTGAATGGGGTGGCGAGCGTCATTATTGACCTGTCCGAAGATGAAGCTAAATTAGCCGAATTCAAAAAGAACTTATGGATAGGGCATCTGGTCATCCAGATTTTCTTGTCATGGCTGATCTGGTTGTTTGTCCGCAACTTGATTGTGCGCAACATTGCCCAGCCCATTCATAATCTGCAATTGGCGATGACGGCAATTCAACACCACAACGACCTGTCCAAACGCGCCAATGTGGACGAAAAAAACCCAGATATTGGCGAGATGGCACGCACCTTTAACGCCCTGTTGGCGAATTTGGAACAAGCCCAAGATAGACTAGAATTATTCGCCAAGATGTTTGAAAACAGTGGCGAAGCCATTGTGATTACCGATGCGGACAAACGTATTCTCACCGTCAACCCCGCCTTTGAACGCATCACCCAATATACGGCGACTGACGTGGTCGGTGAAAACCCCAGGCTACTCAGTTCAGGCAAACAGACCGCAGAATTTTATCAGCTGATGTGGGCAACCATAGAGGCGACGGGGCAATGGTCAGGTGAAATCTGGAATCGCCGCAAGGATGGTGAAACATATCCAGAATGGTTGTCGATCGGTGCGGTTAAAAATACCCACGGGCAGGTGATCAATTATATTTCCCTTTTTTCGGACATCACCAAGCGTAAAGAGGCGGAACAACGCATTGAGTTTTTAGCCCACTACGACTCACTCACCAAGCTACCGAATCGGGCTTTATTTGCAGATCGCTTGCGACGTGCGCTGGTGGTGGCTCACCGTCAAAAATCCAAAGTCGGCTTGATGTTTCTGGATTTGGATAAGTTCAAAACGGTTAATGACACCTTGGGGCATCTGGCGGGCGACCAGTTACTCAAATCGGTTGCCGAACGATTGAAACACTGCGTGCGCTCATCAGATACCGTTTGCCGCCAAGGGGGCGATGAATTTTTGATTTTATTGGACGACATCCATTCGATAGACGATGTAAGCTTGGTTGCCGAAAAGATCATGCGTGCCATGTCGAACCCACACCGCTTAGGCGAGATAGACGAGATCATTACTTTCAGCATCGGTGCGGCGATGTATCCCGATGATGCGCCTGACGATGAAATGCTGATGCGCTGTGCTGACCTAGCCATGTATCGGGCAAAAGAGTGCGGACGCAATCACTTCTGCTTGTTTCAACCCGCAGGCAATATCGAAAATTGGATAGGTGAGTAAACCCCATGAATCTTAAAATTCTCCTGCCTTTTCGGGTATTTACCGAAGTTCGCAACGTGCGGCGGGTGGTGGCGGAAACCGCGCAGGGATCATTTGGGTTATTGCCGCATCGGCTGGATTGTGTGGCGGTGCTGACGGCGGGGATTTTGCTGTACGAAACCACAGAAGGCGAAGAAATTTACGTCGCCATTGATGAAGGCGTATTGGTTAAATCAGGCGCGGAAGTGCGCGTTTCGGTGCGACAAGCTATAAGTGGTATGCCCCTAGGTTCGTTGCGCGATGCCGTGGCACGAGAATTTTTAACCTTGGACGAAGGCGAGCGGCAATTACGCACCGTTTTAGCAAAATTAGAAAACGGCTTTGTACGACGTTTTGCGGAGTTCCAACATGGCTAAAAATCCTAAATTTCAACGCGTCAAATCCAAAGAAACCGCCTTTATCCAACAAGTCGGCGCGAAAGAAACCCGCAAACTCCAAGCCCGCCGCACCCGCATCATCTGGTCAGGACTCGGACTATTCGGCTTAGTCGGCTGGTCTATTGTCGTCCCCACCCTACTCGGCACCATGCTCGGCATCTGGCTGGATAAAAATCACCCCGCCCATCATTCTTGGACATTAAGCCTGCTCATCATAGGATTATGCGCAGGCTGCTGGAACGCATGGCATTGGATAGACCAAGAAAACCAAAAAATTCAGCAAAAGGAAAAATCGTGATACGCCCTCCCGTAGGTGCGACAAATTCGCACGCGTTCCAGTTTAAAAGCGTGCGAATCAATTCGCACCTACGTCCATGAATCCTATTTTGTTACTCGTCTTCGCGGTCGGCTTACTGTTAGGCGGCATTTTTTTCGGCGGATTATGGTGGACAGTGCAGCGCGCCATGGCTTCCCCTCATCCCGCCATCTGGTTTTTAATCAGCCTAATCGTGCGCAGCGGCGTGGTCGTATTCGGGTTTTATGCCATCGCAGGACAAGACTGGCAACGCTGGGTGGCGTGTATGTTGGGCTTGATACTGGCACGATTGCTCATCACCCGAAAATTCAAACAACCTGCCTAGGCTCGTAGGGTACGCCGCAACCCTACGTACCCTTACAAGCAACCGTAGCCCGTATGCAATACGGGAATCAACAAACCCCGTATTACATATGGGCTACGGCGGCGTATTGGGTGCGTCAATTTTGAATTGAGAATTGCTGTTAATTGATGCGTGTATTTCACAAATTAGTCATGACAGTGTCATAATCTCACCTCACAATCAATCAATTCCAAGGGGTATTAAAATGGCTAGAGTAGTGCAATGCGTTAAATTGGGTCGCGAAGCGGAAGGGCTGGAGCGTTTGACATATCCAGGCGCACTGGGGCAACGAATTTTCGATCAGGTTTCTAAAGAGGCTTGGCAGGGCTGGATTAAGTTTCAGACCATGTTGGTGAATGAAAATCGCTTGAACTTAGCAGATATTGCCGCACGGAAATTCCTCGCCACCCAGATGGAAAATTACTTTTTTGGTGCGGGGACGCAACTGCCTGAAGGCTATACCCCGCCCAAGTCCTAAGAACCTGTTTACGCTCTGACTGCGAGGTCGTGTTCAGACTCATGTGCTGCTTAAAATCCTCATTTACACCCAGTAAACTGCGGTTTCTGCGCTGACAATCTCTCGCGACAGCGCGTAAATAGGTCGTAAATTCTAAATAGCTAAGGTGCAAATTGGGCAAAAAATTTACCGCGCAACACTTCTTGAATCGCGAACTCGGACAGCTGGCGTTTAATCAGCGTGTGCTGGCACAAGCCGCCGATGTCTCGATTCCTTTGTTAGAACGACTTAAGTATTTGTGTATCGTCAGCAGTAATCTGGACGAGTTTTTTGAAATCCGTGTGGCGGGCTTGAAGGAAAAAATCAAGCTCGACAGCCTTGCCACGGACGCAGATGGCATGACCGCACAGCAAACTTTCAAAGTGGTTTGCGAACGTGCGCACACCCTGATTGAGCAGCAATATCAATTGTTCAATAACGACATCACGCCCGCGTTAGCTCAGCAGGGCGTGAAATTTTTACGTCGCACGCATTGGAATGAGGCACAACGCGCTTGGGTCAAGGCGTTCTTTTTCCGCGAAGTCATGCCTGTTTTGACCCCGATAGGCTTAGATCCTTCGCATCCTTTTCCGCGTGTACTCAACAAAAGTCTGAATTTTGCCGTTGAATTACAAGGGAAAGATGCGTTTGGGCGCAGTTCGGCGCGCGCCATTGTGCAAGCCCCACGTGTCTTGCCGCGCACCATTGCCATGCCGCCTGACATCAGCGGTTGTCCGCATGGCTTTGTATTTTTGTCGTCGATTTTGCACGCGCATGTGGATGAGTTATTTGCAGGCATGGAAGTGTTAGGCTGCTTCCAATTCCGTGTCACACGCAATAGCAATTTGTTTGTCGATGACGAAGAAGTCAAAAACTTGCGCTTGAGTTTGCAAGGGGAATTGCCACAGCGTAATTTTGGCGATGCGGTGCGCTTGGAAATTGCCGACGATTGTTCGCCGCAAATTGAAGCCATGTTGCGCAAAGAGTTTAATTTAAGTGATGCTGACATCTATCGCGTGCATGGTCCCGTCAACTTGGTGCGCTTGATGCAGATTCCAAGTTTGGTGGAGCGTGATGACCTGAAGTTTCCGTCCTTTGTACCCAATGTGCCGAGCATGTTGCAGAAAAAAGGCGCGGATATGTTCAAAGCGATCCGCAAGAGCGACATTCTGCTGCATCATCCTTTTCAGTCGTTTAAGCCTGTCATCGACTTTATTCAACAAGCAGCGAACGATCCAGAAGTGGTGGCGATTAAGCAAACCGTGTATCGCACAGGGGTGGATTCGGCGTTGATGGAAGCCTTGATTGCCGCCGCCTCGCACGGTAAAGAAGTCACCGTGGTGGTGGAATTACTGGCGCGCTTTGATGAAGAAGCCAATATTAACTGGGCGAATAAGCTGGAAGAAGTCGGCGCGCATGTGGTGTATGGCGTGGTCGGGCATAAAACCCATGCAAAGATGTTGATGGTGGTGCGCCGCGAAGACGGAAAATTGCGCCGCTATGTGCATCTGGGGACGGGCAATTACCATCCCCGCACGGCACGGCTTTATACGGATTTTGGCTTGTTTACCTGTCACGAAGGCATTTGCGCCGATGTCAACGAGGTGTTTAGTCAGCTCACTAGCTTGGGTAAAGTACGCACTTTGAATCATCTCTGGCAATCGCCTTTTTCACTGCATACGCAAGTCCTACAGGCGATACGCAATGAAATGACGTTAGCCAAAGCGGGAAAGCGCGGTCATATTATCGCCAAGATGAATGCCTTGCTTGAGCCTGAAACCATCAATGCCTTATACGAAGCTTCACAAGCGGGGGTGAAAATTGACCTATTGGTGCGCGGCGTATGTGCTTTGCGCCCTGGTGTGGCGGGCTTGTCAGAAAATATTCGCGTGCGTTCTATCATTGGGCAATTCCTAGAACACTCGCGCATTTTTTATTTCCGCAATGAGCTGAAGCACGATGTCTATCTCGCTAGCGCGGATTGGATGGATAGAAATTTCTTCCGCCGTATTGAAGTATGCTTCCCCGTATTGGACAAAAAACTGAAAAGTCGCGTGTTAGAAGAAGGTTTAAAGGTCTATTTGCGTGACAATTGCCAAGCATGGGAAATGGATGGAGACGGCACGTATCGACGCAAAATTTCACGTCGCGCTGAGTCCGTCTGCGCCCAACGTCAATTACTAGAAACCTTATCAAGGCTGCCTATTGATGTTGCCCCTCCTCAAGAGTTCGCACCTGTCGAACCCGCCCAAAGCGACGCGCAGCAGGCGAAGCCGAGCAATTAGGCAGGGTGGCGTGGCAAACTGCCGCGCTGCTTGCTGAAAGCACTTGGCTGTTTTAATTAAATGGAATGGGGTTGAAATAAATCCGACCTATTTAATCCTGTGTGAGGTCTTTTGAGAAGGCACTGAGCGTGCGCGTGAACCAATTACGGGGGTATTTTTTCTCGAAAACTTGCTCGTGGGCAATGAGGGTGGTGGGCGGGTGCTTGACCGTTGCGGCATAGTCCATGTCATATTGGATATGCTGTTCAATCCACTTCTCTAATACACGATACAGCTTGTCGGCAACATCCTCGCCATGGCTATATTTTTCACGATATTTTTGCAGGCGTTTGATAAACAGATCGTGTGTTTCCTTATGCGGTACGGCTAATTCATATTTGGAATCTAGGTGCAGATTTTCTTCAAAATTAAAATGAGCCTCAACATAAGCAATGAGCTGATCCAGTACAAAACCAAATTCAGCGGTGGACAGCGATTCAAAAAGGGAACAGTAATGCGCATACTCGTCTGCTTCATGCCCATGATCTGAGGTGGGCTGGGCATTGCAAGTGGGGAGCATATTGCCCAATTTGTTGATGTATTCGAGGATGCGCTGATGTTGCAAGTCGATCATCTCGATCCCTGTATTCCAATCATTCTTCCAAGTTGCGGCCATAAACGCTTTCTGAATATAACGAGTTGCGTACCAATAATCGGCTATTGCGTTATGAGTGGTTAGTTTTTAGTGAGCCGCGTGAAAACATGAGCATACTTGCATGAATAGATTGCAAAAAATGTCTGATGTGCTGCGCTTACCCATTTTGCAACTCAAAACTAACGACTAACAGCTTACCCGTAGCTTACCAATAACTTATCAACATAATGGTCGGGATTATACCTAACATAAGCAGAATTGAATTCTTAATCATCTAAGTTTTTGCGTCGAAATACGGCGAATTTCTGGCACGCATGACCCGCCATCTATACTTGTTCAATGGTTATAACACTCCATTTTGTCGCAAGTACGACAAAACACGCTAAAACTTACCTCTTTAAAATCAGTAATGTAGAGTTGGCACATTCCGTGCAACATGCTGTATGTCATTACTCATGGATGCGGATCATGCAAACTAAAGACATTGCAGAATTGTTGAATGAACCTGCGTGTACGCATAACACCAAGTCGAAATCAGGCTGTGCGCGTCCTAAACCTGGGGCGACGGCGGGCGGGTGTTCATTTGATGGGGCACAGATTGCCTTGTTGCCGATTGCGGATGTGGCGCACATCGTGCACGGACCGATTGCGTGCGCGGGCAGTTCTTGGGACAACCGTGGCACGCGCTCGTCGGGACCAACTTTGTTTCGTATTGGGATGACCACAGATTTAACCGAACAGGATGTGATTATGGGGCGCGGCGAAAAACGCCTGTTCCATGCGATAAAACAAGCGGTGAACACCTATTCGCCCGCTGCGGTGTTTGTCTATAACACCTGCGTACCCGCTTTGACGGGCGATGATATTAGCGCGGTGTGCAAAGCGGCGGCAGAACAATGCGGCGTGGCGGTCGTGCCTGTGGATTGTGCGGGTTTTTATGGCACAAAAAATCTGGGCAACCGCATTGCGGGCGATGCGATGTTTAAGCACGTCATCGGTACGGCTGAACCGTTGCCCGTGCCGCCCGCTGCACAACGCGACGGCATCACCGTGCATGACGTGAATTTAATCGGCGAATACAACATCGCGGGTGAATTTTGGAATGTGCTGCCCTTGTTTGATGAGCTGGGTTTACGCATTTTGTGCTGCTTGTCGGGCGATGCGCGTTTTCACGACGTGCAAACCATGCACCGCGCCCAAGCCAATATGGTGGTGTGTGCGAAAGCCTTGTTGAATGTGGCGCGCAAGCTGCAAACCGATTACCAGATTCCGTTTTTTGAAGGCAGTTTTTACGGGGTGACGGACACTTCGCAAGCCTTCCGCGAGTTTGCCCAGTTGCTGAATGACCCGTCGTTGACGGCGCGTACTGAAGTGATGATTGCTCGCGAAGAAGCCAAGATCAACACCTTGCTTGATCCGTGGCGCGACCAATTGCGCGGCAAGCGGGTATTGCTCTACACAGGCGGGGTGAAGTCGTGGTCGATTGTGTCGGCGTTGCAAGATTTGGGCTTGGAAGTCGTTGCCACGGGGACGAATAAATCCACCGAAGAAGACAAAGCCCGCATCCGCGAAATCATGGGCGAGAAAACCAAAATGATTACCGACGGCAGCCCCAAAGCCTTGCTGGGCGCGGTGAAAGAATACCAAGCCGATATTTTGATCGCGGGCGGACGGAATATGTACACCGCCTTGAAAGCGCGGATTCCGTTTTTGGACATTAACCAAGAGCGCGAATTCGGCTACGAAGGGTATAGCGGCATGACGGAATTAGCGCGGCAATTGGCATTGACCCTGCAAAGCCCCGTGTGGAACGCAGTGCGGCAACCTGCGCCTTGGGCGATAAATCATGCGTAATACACACGACTCCTTCCCTCTAGCAGGGGGAAGGGTGGGATGGGGGTTGAAAGTTTGCATCCGTGCGACGATTTCTACCCCCACCCTAACCCTCCCCCTGCTAGGGGGAGGGAATAAGCCAACAGCAGGAGGGCAACATGGCTGAAATTCTAAAACGTAACAAAGCCTTGGCGGTGAATCCGCTCAAAGCCAGTCAACCCATCGGTGCGTCGTTGGCGTTTTTGGGCATACAGCACGCGATTCCGATGTTGCATGGGTCGCAGGGGTGTACGGCGTTTGGCAAGGTGTATTTCGTGCGGCATTTCCGCGAGCCGATTCCCTTGCAAACCACGGCGATGGATCAAATTTCGACCGTGATGAATGCGGATGAAAATGTGATTGAAGGCTTGAAAGCCATCTGCGAAAAAAGTAAGCCTGCGCTGATCGGCTTGCCGACCACGGGCTTATCCGAAACCCAAGGCACGGACATTAAGCGGTTGGTGAAGGATTTTTATGCGGCATATCCTGAGTTTACGCACATTCCCGTTGTGCCCGTGAATACGCCAGACTTCACGGGCTGTTTGGAAAGTGGCTACGCGCTGGCGGTGAAGGCGGTGTTGGAGACTTTGATTCCCGTGGCTCAAAAAACGCCTTCACCCCCGCCAAGCAGCAAGGTGGTGAATGTGTTGGCGGGGTCATTTTTAACCCCTGGCGACATAGAACATCTCAAGGAATTGATTGAAGCCTTTGGTTTACAACCTTTGGTGTTGCCCGATTTAGCGGATTCGCTGGATGGGCATTTGACGGAAATAGATTCCAGCCCGATTACCTTGGGCGGCACGCCCGTCGCGGATATTTATCGTTTGGGTGAGTCGTGTGCGACCTTGGTGTTGGGGCATTCGCTCACGGATGCGGCGGATTATTTGCACGCGCAAACAGGCGTACCCGATTATCGTTTTGACAGTTTGATGGGCTTGGCGGCGGTGGATGCGCTGGTCATGGCATTGGCAAAAATCAGCGGTCAACCCGTTCCCGCCAAAATTGAACGCCAGCGCGCCCAGTTGCAAGACGCGATGGTGGATAGTCATTTTATGTTGGGCTTTATGCGCGTGGCGATTGCCGCCGATCCTGATTTGCTGTTTGGTTTTGCCCAATTGGTGCAAGAAATGGGCGGCGAAGTGGTGGCAGCGGTCGCACCCGCCCGTGCGCCGATTTTGTCCCGCGTCGCCACCGAGCAGGTCGCGATTGGGGACTTGGAAGATTTGGAAAACACCGCCCGCGCCAATGGCGCGCAATTGCTGATTAGCAATTCCCACGCGGTAGAAACCGCCAAACGACTGAGCATCCCGCTGCTACGCGCAGGTTTCCCGCAATACGACTTAATCGGCGGCTACCAACGGATGTGGATCGGCTATCGCGGCACGCGCCAAGCCTTGTTTGATTTGGCAAATTTAATCACCGAACACGGCGTGCATGGGACGGAAGCTTATGTTTCTGTTTATAAACGGGAAGGGTGATGAACGTAGGGGCGCACCTGCGTGTGCGCCCTAGCGTCGCCTTCGGCGACAGGGCAGCCACATAGGGCAGCCCCTACATTTCACCGCATCCAAGGGATCAAAAAATGCGTCATTTGCGTTTAATTAAACCGATGAAGGAGAAAAAAATGATGGTAAAAATTGCATTTGCGACCCGTGATCGGCGCGTGGTGGATCAGCATTTTGGCGCGGCAGAGGCATTTGGTATTTATGAATTTGGCGAAAAGGAAATTCGACTGATTGAAGTGGTCGAGTTTATTGAAACCGCGATGGATGGACACGAAGGCAAGCTCGCCGCCAAGGTGGAGTTGCTGTTGGATTGTGCGGCGGTGTACTGCAATGCGGCGGGGGCTTCGGCGATTCAGCAATTGCTCGCAAAAGGCATACAACCGATGCGGGTCGATGAAGGCACGCCTATTGACGAGTTGCTGCTCGGACTGCAAAAGAGCTTAGTTAACGATCCCCCTGCGTGGTTGGTAAAACACCTAAAAAAACAGGCGAAAAGTTTTGATGCCGATGAGGAGTGGCAAGAATGATAAAGACCTCGGCACGGGTGATTGCCATACAAAATGGCATGGCGCAAATCGAAGCCGACAACCCTTCGCCCTGCGGCGCGTGCGCAACCCGCAGCCGTTGCGGAGTATCGGGACTGGGCAAGTATTTTTCCAACCACCGCAAAGCCATTGAAATCCGCTGTGATGCCAGTGTGCAAGCGGGCGACGAATTGCAACTGTCCATGACCGAAGGCGATTTATTAAAAGCGGGCTTATTGGCGTATTTGCTGCCCAGCGTTTTAGCCTTAGTCGGCGCAGGCATCGGCACGACGTGGGGCGATGTCGGCGCAGTGATTGGCATGATCGCAGGATTTTTAGCTGGATTTTTAGCCGCCAAATACAGCCGCTGGATCCCTCAGTTGGTGGCGAAGAAAGCATGATGATTAAACTTAAAATTCCTAGCAGCCAAACTCCTTCTCCCTAGCAGAGGGGGAGAGCGAAGCGAGGGGGCAACTGGGATGGGGGTTGAAAGTTTGCATCCGTGCGACGATATCAACCCCCACCCTAACCCTCCCCCTGCTAGGGGGAGGGAACATGACGAAGGTGTAGCTCGGATGTTAAATGTAATTTTACCGACAACTAACGACTACCAACTAGCAACTCAATTTAACCCAAGGAGACTTACATGAACCAAGCTGCTGAGCAAGACCCGTTGTTATCCACTGATTTTATTAAAGAAATGGTCAAGCAAATGCGTGCCATTGACAGTTATGGCACTTATGACGGCTGGCCTGTGGATCGCATTTTAGCCCCCTATGTTGTGACCAAAGAACAACGCCGCGCTATCCCCGTGATTGGTGACCCTGACGATATTATGTTGGCGCGCATCCGCGCTTTCTACAATGCGATTTCGTGCTTGGTCGAAAAAGAATGCGGGCTGATGGCCGTCCCCATGGTCAACATCACCCACGAAGGTTTTGGGCGCGTGGTCATCACCGTTGGCAAATTAGTGGTCATGGACAAAGTGCTGCGCGACGTGCATCGCTATGGCTATGAAAGCCTGTCCAAAATGAAAGACGAAGGCGACAAATTACTGTCCGTCGCATTGGAAATCATCGGCAAACATCCCGAAGTCGCGGGGATGTGAGTTTAGTTGTTAGTTGCTAGTCGTTAGTTATTAGCTGCTAGTTAGTGTGTTCATTTTTGTACTCACTGACGAATCAAAACTGACAGAAACTTAACGCCAACTACTGACCAACTAACGACTAGCGACTAACGACTAACGACTAACGACCAAAACAAAGGAACAACATGACCCCAGAAGAATTGAAAGCACTGGATAAAGAGGTGAAAAAGCTCAAGCGCATTTCTAGCGAATGGGCTTCTCAACTGCATGATTTAGTGGAAGATAAATTGCCCGCTGGCTATGAGCAGATTCCTGCCATTGCCCAATCCACCTACGACGCATGCCAAAATTGGGCGGTGGCAAGCGCGAAACTTTTAGCCGCACAACAGGAGACCAACACATGATTACTGGCATCACGCGGGGCGGTACGCCCTACACCCCTACTTTTGTCACCGCATTGAATCAAGCCACCTGCATCGGTTGCGGTCGCTGCTTTAAAGTGTGTCCGCGTAGCGTATTCGAGTTATTAGAACGCGACGAAGATGATGAAAATTTTGACGAAGACGAAGACAACATGATGGTGATGTCGATTACCAACGCGCTGGATTGCATAGGCTGCGGCTCGTGCGCGCGCGTTTGTCCCAAACAATGTCACACCCATGAACCCATGCCAGTAGGAGCTTAATCATGCCAAAACCCGCTAGACACGTATTTGTTTGTTCACAAGCTCGTCCACCTGGTCACCCACGCGGCTCATGCGCTCAAAAGGGCTGCCACGAAGTGGTGGATGAGTTCACCAAACAATGGCAACAACGTCAACTTTTTGCCGAAGTAGCCGTGACACCAACGGGTTGCATTGGTCCTTGCAGCATGGGGACGAATGTATTGGTTTACCCAGAAGGCGTGATGTACAGTAATGTGACCAAAGCGGATGTGACTGAAATTTTTGAAGAACATCTGATCGGTGGCAGACCTGTTACACGGTTGTTAACGCCCGCCAGTATTTGGTAATCCGTTGCGTGATGAGTGATATTCCTGTTGAATTTTCTCAACTGATCGCACAGGTGGTATCCGCTTTACAAGCTGAAGCGGATCGTTATGCCGCTACAGATTGCGCGCCAAAAATTGCGTCTGCCAAGCTGCATTTGACACAGATAAAGGATCCCTATAATCAGCTGCCCAGCTATGCAGGGATTTGGCGCAATGCGCACCATGATCGTTGCGGTGCACTGACGATTAACAGCGACGGCAGCGTTTATGCCGAGTTCGATATGTTTTACCCACATCCACGTGATAAACGTTGGTTTGTGGAAATGGTTACCGCATGGGGGCGCGAAGGCGCGCTGCGTTGTGAAGCAAAATTGATTCCCAGTCTTGAGGAGTAAGGTCATGAGTAGATTTCAAATGGGCGATATGGTCTTTGCGGCACAAGACTTGTTTAACGAACCGCTGGCAGAAACAGGCGAAAGCGGGATTCCTGGGATTGCCGCAGGTGAATTGCTTGCCGCAACGGGCGCGCGTGGCGTGGTGGTGAATGTCGGTCATGCGCAAGAGGCACCCGACGAAGAAATTTATCTGGTGCGTTTTGAGCTGGACGCAGAAGGTACGCTGGCAGAACCCATCGGTTGTTTAAGTGACGAATTGACCGAGTCGATTGCCTGATGTCCGCTGACCCTATCGCAACCGTGCGTGCTTATCACACGCGCAGCAAACACGCGCGGGATCGGTATGCGGCGGGGCCAGGCACCCTAGATTGGGAGACACAACCCAATGCCTTTCGCGATTGGGTGGGCGCAGAAATCACTACGCTACCGCAAGATATTGTAGTGACCAACATCACCTGGGGCGAACTTGCTAACCCCCGTCCGCCGCTGCCACTGAATCGTCAGAATCTTGGCTCACTATTGCGTTGGTGTGTCGGACTGACCGCTTGGAAGGAATATGCAGGCTCGCGCTGGTCACTACGTGCGCATCCTTCGTCAGGCAATTTGCATCCTACCGAAACTTGGCTAATTGCCGCCGAGGTGGTGGGATTAGCAGATGGCTTGTATCACTACCAAGCACGCGAACACGCATTGGCGCGGCGCGCATGGGGAGGTAGCACGCCGCAAGCAGGTGTGTATCTAGGCTTCAGTTCCATTCATTGGCGTGAAGCGTGGAAATATGGCGAACGCGCTTTCCGCTATTGCCAATTGGATATGGGGCATGTGCTGGCGGCGGTCAGTTATGCGGCGGCCTTGCACGGTTGGCAACCACGCTTAATGCCACTAGATTCGACAAATACCGCGCACGTTCTGGGTACGGATCGCGCAACAGATTTTGCAGGCGTGGAAGGTGAAGAAGCAGAAGTCATCCTTGCGTTGGATTTCCCCACAACACTCCCTGTAGATTGGCAACATTGGGCAGGCAAACCCAGCTTGCTAGATGCCCGTCCTTTATACCAATGGCCTGTGATCGAAGCGGTTGCGGAAGCAACACGCGGCACAGCCCCTGAAACCCAGCGACCACTCGTTGATTCGACCCTGATCAAGCCACGCAGCGATGCTATTCCTGCGGCACAGGTATTACTAAAGCGCCGTAGTGCGCAGGCTTTTGATGGGCAATCGCTTATGCCGCACGCCGTGTTCAAACGCATCCTTGCCAGCCTGTTGTCAGATGGCTCGCCCGTATGGAAACTTTGGACACAAACGCCACGCGTCCATCCCGTGCTACTGGTGCATCGCGTCGAAGGACTGGCAGCGGGTGTGTATGTCATGCCGCGCACGGACACAGCACATACAGCTTTGCGTGAAGCATTCCGCGAGACCTTTTCTTGGCAAGCTGCGGATACGGAACTACCACTGTTTCAACTGATTGCCGCACGGGCAGGCAAAACCGCCCGCACCCTGTCGTGTCATCAAGACATCGCCACCCAATGTGCCGTCACCTTTATGCTGGTGGCAGAATTTGCCGCCCCCATCCATGCTAATCCCGCCGCCTATCGACATCTCCATTGGGAAGCGGGCATGTTAGGACACATCATCACTTTGGAAGCAGAAGCCGCTGGCTGGCGCGGCACGGGCATAGGTTGTTTTTTCGACGATGCCGACCACGAAGTGCTGGGACTGCAAGACGATCGCTTTCAAGTGCTTTATCACTACGCGGTGGGCATGGCGTTGGATGATCCACGTATTTCCAGCCTCCCCGCCTATCCCGCCGTAAGCACCTGCACCTAAATTTTCGGGTATTTTAAGCTGTTAGTCGTTAGTCGCTAGTTAATGCAAGGAAGCTGCTCGCTACTATATTTTTTACAATACATTCAATTAGATGAGAAAATACTTTCACTCCAGCAACTAAAAGCTAACGACTAGCGACTAACAACTCAATACCCAATTATTTGTATGCAAGACCACACAGGAACAAACATGAACGATCACGAACTGAATGCTTGGCTATTACAAGCGGGATTCAAGCTATCCGAACCCTTGTCCGACCCTATCAACACCACCCTCGCCAATGCCACCACGCCCTTGATGCACGCGGCACGTTTCGGCAATGTCGAGGTGGTCAACGCCTTGTTAGCGCGCGGCGCGAATCCAAGCTTATTGAATGCCGATCTCAATGGCGCGTTGTGGTTTGCATGTTTTGCCAATAGCGTCACGTGTGCCACCGCCTTGATCCAAGCAGGCGCGCCGCTCGACAGCCAGAACATCAATGGCGCAACCGCACTGATTTACTGCGCTTCGGCGGGTAAAACGCCCTTGGTGCGTTTGCTATTGGATGCGGGTGCGAATCCAACTTTGATGACTTTGGACGACTTCACCGCCTTGGAACTGGCCGCCAATCGTGAGTGTATGCAGATGCTAAAACGGGTCAAGAGCCATGTCTGAACGATTTGCCGTCAGCAGCATGCAACATCGGGCATTTGGCAAGCTGATACAGGTGGTATTCAGCGATAAATTTCTGCTGCGACTCACCCTGGCAGAAGCCTCCAGTTTATCTTTTGCCCTCGTCGCGGTACGCAACGGCATTAGCCCAGAACATGAAATCTTTATGAGTCCCATCGCCAGCGATATGGCGTTTATCGGCGCAGTGGGAAAAGACGGCATACGCATCGCCCAACCAGAGGGCGAACTTGATTTCACGTGGGCGGAAGTGGATTTGCTGGCGGCATCTCTCGCTGCTGAGGTAGGTTAAGCACGCATTTCACGACGATGATTCAAGTCTGACGGTTGCTAGGGCAAACTGAACGCAGGCGCGATTTGCGTTAACCAAGTCTGTACGCGCGCATCCGTGAGGATTTTTTGGTTCTCTTGATCTAGCACCAATCCCACAAAATCATCATCAACCAAGGCTTTTGACGCAATAAAATCATAGCCCTCTGTTGACCACTGACCGACTACTTTCGCGCCCCGCGCTACCACGAAGTGATAAATTTCACCCATCGCATCGACAAATTCATCGGGGTATTTGTCTTGATTGCCCAACCCAAAGATCGCGATCGTTTTACCACTGAAATCAACCTCCTTGAGTTGCGGCAAAAACTCTTCCCAACCGCCGCCCATGCAATCGGTCGATAGCCCTGGCAATTGCCCGCCCCCTAAGGTGGACGTGCCTAGAATCAAATGGGAATAACTGGCAAGCAGCGCGGGCGTGGCTTTGTTGACATTGAGTGCATCCGCCATGGTGTCATCATCAAAACGTTTTTTAATGGCTTTGGCGATGCGGCGGGTGTTGCCTGTGCTGCTGGCAAAGAAAAGACCGATGCGTGGCATGATTATTCCTTTCTGAGAAGACCGATTGTCATGTTTGCGACAATCGGTCGCAATATAACAATTAGATAGGGCCGCGTCCTGCACGGGTCAATGCGACGGTGCGAGTCAAGGCTTCAGCTAAGGAGACTTTGTCGCCTTTGGACTTGTAATCCCCCAATGCCTTGTAAACCGTCACGATTTTTTGCGTGGCAGATTGCCCCTTAAAATCACTCTTGTCTAAGGCGGCAAGGTCGATTAACTCGTTCCAAATCAGACCTTCTTGCATCCCAATAACGGGGATACTGAGACCATTGGTGTCGATGATTAAAGGCTTGTTGATATTCACCACAAATAGAATAATGCGAATATCTGCTGCAAAATCAGCCTGATAGTAATCTAGCACCTTGGGCAACAACGCCAAGTCGTCCAAGCTACCGACGTAGAGTTTGATCTTGCCATTCTCGGCTAGCACGATGGTGTTTTTGATGGTGGCAGTGGGGGGCATACGGTGTCCGTGCGCATCGCCCACTTCACCCAGCTCCAATACCAAATCACCGCGATACGCAGCATTGCTGCCCTCGGACTCTTTGAAGTTCATGTTGAACAACAGCCCTTTTTGTTCGTAATCATTGAATAGCATAATGCACCTTGTGGTAAATGAATGAAGGAGCCTCATTTCAGCAAGTTCTATACCAAGATAAATAAACAGGCAGGCAGTTGGCCGACGCGGGCATATAGTGTGCGGGCGGTCTGGATTAAGCTCATGGCGAAATCGGCAAAGATGCGCCAGTCGTGCTGCTCGTTGGCATCGGCTAACGTGCTTTTGGCGATGTTGCCACGGATGCCCAAATGGTAGAGTTTGCTTTGTCTGGCAATCAGGTCATGCGATCGCGGTTGAGATTGTGGACTATCACTAGGAGAAAAACATGCAACGCGAGATTCCCTTAACGCATCCAGGCGTGATTTTGCTGGAAGATTTTTTAAAACCCATGGGCATTACCCAATATCGTTTAGCCAAAGAAATAGGCGTGTCGCAACGGCGAATCGGACAAGTCTGCACAGGACAGCGTGCGATTACGCCCGATACCGCATTACGCCTAGCGGCGTTCTTTGGCACTGATGCCCAAAGCTGGGTAAACCTACAAGCCCATTACGACACCGAACAAGCGCGAGATTCTATGGTAGAAGTGCTATCCCGTATCCATCACTATGAACCCATGACAGCGCAAGCGGTCATGCGCCCCTAAACATCAGCAATTCTCATTTTGACCGTAGGTGCGAATTCATTCGCACGGTTTCTCGTGAATAAGGCAAGTTTTGTCGCGTTTTTCGCCCTTTCGGGCGATGTGCGAATCTGTCGTACCCACAAAACCCCACTGTTTAGTCAAAATAAGAATTGCTGCCTGAATCTATTGCCAATGGTGGATGCGCTACGTTTATCCACCCTACCTATCGCTCTAACTTGTGTAGATACCTATGTTCCTAGGTTCTTAGTTTGCACCTCGGTTAGGCGGGAAGACCAATAGAAACTGGCTGCCTTTGCCTTCTGTGCTGAGAATTTCTAGTTTAGCTTGATGACGAATCGCAATGCGCGAGACGATTGCTAAGCCTAATCCTGTCCCGCCTGTTTCACGCGAGCGGCTGAGTTCAACGCGATAAAACCGCTCGGTCAAGCGTGGAATATGAGATGCGGCGATACCTATCCCATTGTCTTGTACCGAGAAAACCGCTTGCCCCGCCCGCGTCCACCAACGTAAATCAATGTTGCCACCAGCAGGGGTGTAGCGCACGGCATTGCTAACCAGATTGCTAAATGCACTGCGTAATTCCTCGCGATTACCTTGCAGCTTGGCAATACCAACGTTATCAAGATGCAGCTTATGTCGTCCGTGACTTAGCAATTCGCCATCTTGATATACTTCATCCAGCAAATCAGACATCGTGATGGTTTCTTGACTGGGCGGACTTTGCTCATTTTCTAGACGCGACAAGGTCAATAAATCAGACACCAAGGTGCTCATACGCTGCGTTTGCTCGGCGACCAATCCCAAAGCGTGACGCACTTGATCGTGACTTAAATCGGTCATGTCTTGCAAATTTTCCACAAAACCATTGACCACCGTGAGCGGGGTGCGTAGCTCATGTGACACATTCGCCACAAAATCGCGCCGCATGTGTTCGATCCGCTCTAATTGCGTAATGTCGCGGCTAATCAGCAAGCGTTTATTGTCACCATAAGAAATCAGTTTAATCGACAGTATCATGTCTTCGTGACGAGACGGGTGCATCACCAGCGGGGCATCTGCCTCGGCGATTTGCAAATAGCTGATAAATTCGGGTTGTCTGACCAGATAGGTAATGTCTTGCAGGATGTCGCGTTGCGCATTTAGCCCAAAATGCAGCTCTGCCAAGGGGTTACACCATTCAATACGATTGGCGGCATTGAGAATGGCAACGCCTTCTGGCAATGCAGCGGTGGCTTGTTCGATATGTTTGAGTTCGGTCGCCAGCTCTTGCTTGGTTCGCTTATGCTTTTTGACCATTTTGTAGAGTTTGGCAAATGCCTCTTCCCATATTCCCATGGCTTCAGGAATGGTTTCCAGCTGGGCATCATTGAGCCAGCGTTCCAGCTTAAAAAGCAGCCAAAGCTGGCGCAATAGCAAGAGCAGCAACATGGTCACCATCGCAATGAGTGCGATGGTCGCGGAAAATAGTCCCCATATCAAGCCCGCCAAGGTTGCGCTGGTAATAATCGGTATGCTTGCGCGTAGCCAGAAATCTTGCAAGAAATACTCCCTATTGGGTAATACACGAAAAACGGTATCCGCTTCCGCGTACCGTTTGAATGAGATAGTCTAATTTGCTCGGCTCTAAAGCCGCACGCAGGCGACGAATATGCACATCCACCGTCCGCTCCTCGACAAAAACCTGCGTTCCCCATACTTGATCGAGCAATTGGGTGCGGCTATAGACGCGCTCTGTATGTGTCATAAAAAACTGCAACAAGCGAAATTCTGTGGGCCCTAGCTCAATACTCATCCCATGCGCGGTGACGCGGTGAGAAATTGGGGATAATTCCAGCCCGCCGATAGCCACCACTTCGTCTGGCATCACAGGAATATGTCGGCGTAGCACCGCCCGAATACGCGCCATCAGTTCACGTGGTGAAAAAGGTTTGGTAATGTAATCATCTGCGCCAGACTCTAATCCTAGCACCTTATCGCGCTCATCGCCGCGTGCCGTGAGCATGATAATCGGCACATCGCACGTGCGCGCATCGGCACGCAGTTGTTTTGCCAGCACCACACCGCTGGTTTCAGGCAGCATCCAATCTAGCAAAATCAAATCGGGTGCGTGTTGACGAATCTGTTGCCAAGCCACCTCGGCATTTTCTGCCCGCAAAGCGTAAAACCCCGCTTGCACCACATTAAACGCCAGCAACTCTGCAATCGCGGGTTCATCTTCTACAATTAAAATTTTTGCATTCATGTTGATTTTTGAATTCATCGTTGAGAGACGTTCAGGATATGAATGATTGATGACAATTACATGACAATGTTACGGAAAGTCGAAACACGAAGGGAAGGAGAAAAATACGACACCGTCACACCCTTTATTTTGCGTGAACAACGCCGTATTGCGACCCAAATCTTTAAAAGCAGCAACCTGCAAAGCGGATGCGCGTAAATTTGGATTTTTAGAGAAACCCTTATTGAACTGACCAGATGAAGTGCTTACGCCGCCCATTTTACGCGAGAATCCTAAAAACATTTGGGGTTCTCTGTGCGCTTTTGGGTGAAATTTCCCAATCCTATCCACCCCTAGCGAAGTGACCTGATAGCGCGCCCGCCAGTTCAAATCGTAAAGGTCTGATCATCGTGTGGCTATTTTAATATGCCATGCGATAATGAAAGACCTGTCCATTGCTTACACTCTCAAAGATTGAGAGATTTAATGGGAAACAACAATTACGTTTTTTGTTTCCTGAATGGCGGTTTTTGGTCAGCGGACATTCAACAATACTATCAAGGTGCAAGGAGACGACTCTATGTTAAGAACAAAATTCAAGTGGTTCACAGTTGCAATAGTTTTCCTCTACCCCATAAATTGCATGGCACTCTTTGAATATCTTTATGGGTATGATCTTGGTAATTGCACAAAATGGGAATTTACTACTGATATCTCTGTCGAGAACTTTAACAATCCTCAGTATAAGTTAGCTGCCTCTAGGTTAGAGGCGTTGAAAAATCAAAAACCTGACTAGATGTTATATGGCGCAATAAACCACAAAACATATGGAGAGACGTTGTATGGAGTCTGTCGCCGTGTCGATCCTTGGAAGTTTGAGTGCCAGAAAATTGATGGCTTTCCGTTATCGGGAATTACTTTTACAGCGACAAAAAGCGGAGGCCAGTTCTCTTCTACTTATCGCTGCACTGAGTCTTGTGGTAACCCAGTACAACTAATCTATGATCAAACTTCTGAAGATGATAGAAACCCAGAACTTGTGGCTAAACAGAAAAAGTTCGTGAAGCAGTGCCCCAATGCGAACAAGTAGGGCGTTAGAAATAACTGGGGTCAAAGCCAAGTAGGGTGCGCTATGCGCACCATTTATGCCGTGTATCCCAGAAAAATCATTTAATTTCAATGTGATGTGAATTTATGGTGCGCACGGCGCACCCTAGTGCGCCTGTGAAGGCGCGTAAACTGCATGGTGAAAGTCCGTGTCGGAGTATGCCAAGACTCCGTAGCTGAAGGTAACTGCGTCATCGCGAGGTGGGGTGGAGAGCAACGGTAGGCGAACTGGCAGTCCGTAATAAAGTGAACTCGATTCGGCGGGACATGACGGCGAGCTTGCTAGGAGAGGGCGAAGCCTGAAACACATCAGATGCGCTGTAGGACTGGCGAGAAAAGCGACATCTGGGTCATCCTCGTGGTTGGAGACGGAATGTTGGGAAGTTTGCGCGAGATAAGCAGGGAGACCTGTCGCATGAGGTGAAATGCGGCAGGAGTCAGAACCTTCGTAGTACCGCAAGACCGAAGAGCAGGACAGGGCGAATCTCACTGGGAAACTGGTGAACTGACCGCGTCGCGAGACGTTAGTGCCTAACCCCATGCAGA
>FZPZ01000111.1_pt1 | contig 41485 bp, 36 predicted proteins | sample 1534811 | NCBI WGS metagenome assembly FZPZ01 (sample SAMEA104161953, study PRJEB21768) | metagenome | biome: subterrestrial habitat; feature: phreatic zone; material: underground water | place: France | collected 2016-06-01 | depth 60 m | reverse complement strand
TTTTTTTTTAATGATACGGCGACCACCGAGATCTACACTCTTTCCCTACACGACGCTCTTCCGATCTAATTGCTGGGGCCATGCTGCATTCGACCGAGCTGGATCAATTGTGCGTATACTGTGATATGGATGCCGCTCTTGCATTACTGACCAAACTGTCGGCATAACCGTCAACCACAGTATCCACGGAATAAAAAATCATGACAACCTCAACCGCTAAGCACCCCACCATTTTAATAGTGGACGACACTCCAGCCAACTTGAGCCTGCTCTCCAATCTACTCAAAGAGCATTACCGCATCAAGGTAGCCAACAGCGGCATCAAGGCTCTCGAACTGGCGGCGGCCACGCTACCAGATATGGTACTGCTCGACATCATGATGCCCGAAATGGATGGCTACGAAGTGTGCCGCCGATTGAAGGAAAACGACGCAACGCGCCATGCGCTGGTAATTTTCCTTACCGCAAAGACCGAAATCGAAGATGAAGAGCTGGGCTTTTCGGTCGGCGCAGTGGATTTTATTCATAAACCGATCAGCCCGCCGATTGTCATGGCACGGGTCAAAACGCACCTGGAAATAAAATCATTGCATGACTCCCTGCGGGTGCAGAATCAATTCATTAAAAAAACATTTGGTCGTTATATGTCAGACGAGGTGGTCAAGAAACTTCTTGAGTCGGCTGACGGGCTGAAGCTGGGCGGCGAATCGTTGACGGTCACCATTGTCATGACCGATCTGCGCGGATTCTCGGCAATATCGGAAAAACATCCGCCAGAAAAGGTTGTTGAAATGCTGAACAGCTACCTGTCGGATATGACCGAAATAATTTTTAAATACTCAGGCACCATCAATGAAATTATCGGCGATGCCATCCTGATTCTGTTCGGCGCGCCAACCATGCGGGCAGACGATGCGGATCGGGCGCTTGCCTGTGCGCTGGAAATGCAGCTTGCAATGAAAAAGGTAAATCAGCGTAATAAGGAGCGCAGTCTGCCAGACCTAGAAATGGGTATTGGCATCAATACGGGCACGGTGGTTGCTGGAAATATTGGCTCCGATATGCGAGTGAAGTACGCTGTGGTAGGAAGCAACGTCAATCTGGCTGGAAGGGTGGAATCGTTTACCGTCGGCGGGCAAATACTCATCACAGAATCGACTCTGAAGGCGGCCTCTCTGAACGTGATCATAGGCGGGGAACTTTCAGTTCCTTTCAAAGGGTTGGAAAAGCTGGTCAATGTCTATGACGTAACTGGCATCAGCGGCACCTATGAAATATCGTTGCCACAACCAGAGATTATATTTGCACCCTTGGCAAATGGAATTCCCATTTCATTTGAAATACTGGACGGGAAATATTCTTCTGGAGAAAAAGTGTCAGGGCAGATATTAATGCTGGCGGAAAAAGCCGCTATTTTTTCTGCTGAAGTCGAATTGGCGGAATTGACCAATCTGAAAGTCATCTTGAACGATCACGGCTGTGGCGGTGCTGACTGCATTATTTATGCGAAGGTAATGCGAGCCCAGCCAGATGGTCGTTATGAAATGCGCTTTACCTTCGTCCCTAGAGAAATCAGAAGCTATCTTGCCCCCCGATGCAGTTCGTTGATACCAATGGGCTTAAATTAGGTTATTATTGGTCACAATACCTGACTACGCAGGGAGTTAATTTATGAGTCAATTCAACAATCACAGGCTAAGTTGCGTTTCTCTGAACGGGTTGATAAGGCACTGTTGGGTAAAAAGATCATCATTGCCCGTGACAATAAGCCTCTGCTCAGATTTGTGCCTGTAGCAACAGCTACACGTCGCATGCCTAGCACGGCAAAGCATGAAGTTCTATTCATCGTCGAGGGTTTTGATGCGCCGTTGCCTGACTTTACTGATTACACTTAGATAAAACTACTGCTTGACACCCTGTATTTCTATGGTGGGTGAGCGACGCACCCGAATTGTCTTCAGCTGCGCATATCACTATTTCTGATCTAGGTAGTACCTGCTATGTGAGTATTGCAAGTTGTTGGGAAATGGCAATCAAATCTGCCACTGGAAAACTCAAGCTCAGGAAGCCTGTTAAACGCTTTGTGACTGAATAGATTCAACGCAACCATTTTTTACTGCTCAACATTGAACTGCGTCATGTCGGCGGTGTGGAAACATGACCATTCCATCATCGCGCCCCTTTTGATCGCCTGCTAATCAGCCAGGCAAAAGCGGATCACATGACGCTGGTTACTGCTGACGAATATATTGCTGCCTATGGAATCCAGTGCCTCTGGTGGACAGATTGTAAAATATGATAACGAAAGACCTGGTACTGTTTCCTCTATGATATTCAACCAGCGACCGCAGAGCCGACATCCGCTGGCGGTGATGGCTCGCCCGCTTCGGGAGAACGTCCCGCATGGCTGGACGAACTGGAAAATTTGCTAGAGGAAGGTGATTTCGCAACTAATTTTACAAAACCCAAATAAGGATCATCAACATGACATCAACCGTATACGACGTAATCATTGCTGGCGGCGGTCCCTCTGGACTTGCGCTGGCGAGTGAGCTTTCTGCAACTTGGCGTGTGCTGGTGCTGGAAAAGGGCATCGCTGGAAAAACAAGCCGCAGTTGGTTTGTTCCCCGTAGCGTGGTTGACGATAATCCCGCATTGCAGCCTTTTTATTACGGCGGTGTCACACGCTTTTTGGCGGCTACGTTTTCTGGCGGCAGTGCGGTGTGGGATGCTCGTTTTAAAAAGAATGCACCCTATCCTTACATCAAGGAAAAGGAATTGCTGCCACACTGGGTCAAGCAGATCAATGGCAGGAGCAACGGTTCGAACGTGCGCAGTAACTGCACCTATCTTTCCCACGCTGTCGATGCCAACGGTGTCGATGTGACGACAAGCGATGACGTGTATCGCGGGCGTATGTTGCTCGACTGCACTGGGTATGACTCGCCCATCGCCAAGCAGTACGAAATCAGCCGCGATAATTATTACTGGTGGTCGGTCTATGGTGCCATTGGTAAACATCCCAGTGGTCTGAAAGACTTGCAGGTGGGTGATTACATGATGTGGCAAACTTTCAGGGATACCAACGTCGATCCCAATGCCGCGTTGCAAGATGGTCGTCCCGTTTTCGAATACGAAATACTCGACGAGAACACGTCGTTCTCGTTGATTCTTTATTTGCGCAAAGAAAAGGTGGCACGCGAGGACATGAAGACAGTCTTCGAACACGTCATCCGCAAGGAGGATTCGACGCGGAGTTTTCACGACATTGAGGTTCAGGAAGAAAAATTCGGCTGGTATCCTTCTGGCAGTATTTCACAGGATCTCGCCCGCGACCGCGTCATCTTCGCTGGTGATTCCGCCTGCTGGACAACTCCCTGCGGTTGGGGTATGGGCTTTATCTTGAACAACTACCGACCATTCTGCGGGAAGCTTTCCGAAGCATTGGCTAAGGATACCCTTGATGAGGAGAGTTTGCTCGAAATTCCCCAATTCGACAGTCGTGGCAAAGGCGAAATTGCGCTTAATGCCATCATGACCCACTTCCTATCGAACGCGCCAGAAAGCATGCTTGACCGCTTCATCCGCCTCTTTGACGCAAGCAATACGACGGGCTACATCGACCCGATTTATTGCGAAAAAATATTTACGCTCGACATTGAACCAGAAGAAGTCATCATCGTGCTGAAGGCGATGCTTCAATCATTTTCACTGAGGGAATTGTGCGGCATTCTGCCACCAGCGGATTACCACACGCTACTGGAGGCGGCGGTTGAATTAGGTGAGGTAGCGATAGAAGAGGAAGTGCGTGCCTTGTTCGGGGAGGACAGCGAATCAGCGGATGCTATCCGCGAAGGGTTTCAGTTCTCGTCCGAAACGAGCATACTCGGTGCCTTGTCGGCAGATATCGCAAGTTTTGATCGCTGGTTTGGTGAACTAAAGACCACCATCAGCACGGATGCCTCCCTTATCGGCAAGTTGCTGAAGTGAGTCGCGGGGGATTGTTTACTAACTTTCGGAATACCACTATTTTTGGCATGCTCCATGATTAATCTCAAATCTGCTTTTGACCAACTGAGCCAGTTCATAAACTGGTTTACACCGTCTCATGCCAAGGATGATGAGCGTCAACAATCCGCTAATCGTCTGTTGGTCTCCATTTGTATGATTACTTCGGTATTTTCCCTGCTCTATATCGGCGTATCAATCGTGATCGGGTTTGATATCGGGGTGATCCTGATGTTGGTTTCTTTTGCCGTGCAGTGGGGCATTTTGTTCTTCTTTCGGGCTGGTGGATCATTCCGCCTGAGTGCCAACTTGTATCTTGGTGACAGTTTCTTTGTTGCCATATTAGGCTGTAGCTTTTTTACGGGTGGCTTTCATTCAAGTGTATTCCCTTGGTTCGCGCTTATCCCGATTGCGGGGATATTGCTTCTAGGCTATAGCCGGGACACATTTCTCTGGTTCCTGCTTTGCTGTGTTGTCTCTGTGACATACGGCCTGGCAACAATGGCAGGTTTCCAGTTTCCTAAACTCTACAACTTGGAATTTAGTGATTTTTTTCACATGATTGATATCGTTGGTCTAATGATAATCATCTTCCTTATTGCGCTGACCTTTGAATCTAACCGAAACCATGCCTTAAAGAAAAGCTTGGAGCGGAACGAAGCCCTGCACATATCCCGTAATCAGGCTGAGCAGCATCGGGCAGAACTCTCCCAAAAGGCTCAGGAGTTGGAAGTGGCAAATCTGAAAGTTGAAGAAGCCACCCGTGCCAAGTCGATGTTCCTCGCCAACATGAGCCACGAAATTCGCACCCCAATGAACGCCATTATTGGCATGGCCTATCTGACCCTTAAGACTGATCTCGATACCCGCCAGCGCGACTATGTGAACAAAATCCACAACGCGGGCAAATCACTGCTGGGCATCGTCAACGACATTCTGGATTTTACCAAAATAGAAGCGGGCAAGCTCGATCTGGAACAGGTGCGTTTCCGTCTGGAAGATGTGGTCGGCAACTCGCTGACGATGCTGCGCCAGAAAGCGCATGAGAACGAAATCGAGTTGCTGCTGGATTTGTCCGACCCTCTCCTGCTCGACAAGAGCAATGCGTTAATGGGCGACTCCCTGCGACTGGGGCAGATTCTCACTAACCTGTTATCCAACTCGGTCAAATTCACCCATCAGGGCTACGTCAAAATTACCGTGCGCGTCGAAGAACGTTTTGATGACGCGCTCAAGTTGCACTTTGCCGTGAGCGACACGGGCATTGGCATGACGGAAGAGCAAGTCGGACGATTATTTCAGGAATTTACTCAGGCCGACGGTTCGACCACGCGCAAGTACGGCGGCACGGGGCTTGGTCTTACCATCAGCAAAAAATTAGTCGAGTTGATGGGCGGCAAAATCTGGATCAAGAGCACGCCAAGCGTCGGCACCACATTTTTCTTCAACGCGGTATTCCCGCTGGTGCCCTCCGCCGAAATTACGACTTCATCGCTGGCGGGGGTCGAGCAATTGCGCGTATTGGTGGTAGATGACAGAGCCGAGGCGCGTATGGTGCTGGGCGAATTGTTGCGCGCGTTGCGCGTGGGTTCAAGCCGTCGTCCGCCTGGCGTGGTGGAGGTGGCATCTGGCGAAGAGGCACTGGAGGCTCTCGAACAAGCCGAACGCGAAGATAACCCGTTTAATTTACTGCTGCTCGACTGGGTGATGCCAGGCATGGACGGCGCGCAGGTACTCAAGCGTATGCAGTCGCTCGCCCTGCGCCAGCCGCCCTTGCCCGTCATCGTTTCCGCCTACGACTCCGACGGTATGCACGAGGTCGCAAAAAAACTCGGCGCGACCGAGTTCCTGACCAAGCCCGTACTGCCCGATACCTTACGCTGCCTGCTGCGCAAGCAAACTGGTGCTGAGACGCTCGAAGTAAACGAAAACGACAGTCTGACAACAATCCGTCTCGACGGTATGCGCATCCTACTGGCCGAAGACAACCCGATCAACCAGCAACTGGCCGTTGAATTACTAGAGTCCCTTGGCGCAGAAGTCGATGTCGCCAATCACGGCGAAGAGGCGTTGGCTTTCCTAGATAAACAGCCCGATGGTCATTACGAAGTAGTGCTGATGGACTTGCAGATGCCCGTGATGGACGGCTACGAAGCCACCCGCCGTCTGCGCGCCGACCCGCGCCACTTCCGCTTGCCTATCATCGCCATGACGGCTCATGCGATGGAGGAAGAGCGTGACCGCTGCAAGGCACTGGGCATGAATGCGCATGTCACCAAACCAATTGAACCAGACGAGTTGTTTGCCGTCGTGGCAGGATTCCGTTCTGCGGATAAAGCAGGCACAGCCGTGGCGGCAGCGCAGAAGCCTACAGCTAAAACTGCCGCGACTACAGTCTTGCCTAAAATCGAAGGGTTGGATGCCGCATCGGGTCTGCGCCGCGCCGCTGGCATGCTCGGAATATACCTAAAGCTACTGCGCCAATTCGCAGTGGATTACGTCGCAGCCGACACCGCGCTAGGTTCGATGTTGGGCGCGAAGCAACTGGCGGAAGCAGAACGCTATGCCCACACCCTCAAAGGGCTGGCGGGAACGTTGGGGGCGACCGAACTACAAGACTGCGTCGCGAGGATTGAAGATGCGCTCAGGCAACAGCAGCCCGTCAATCCAGAAGTACTGGATGCCATGAGGGCGGTGCTGCAACCGCTGATGCGAGCACTGCATGAGTACTTCGATATTCAACCAGAGACCGCCGAGCCGACATCCGCTGGCGGTGATGACTCGCCCGTTTCGGGAGAACGTCCCGCATGGCTGGACGAACTGGAAAACTTGCTGGCGGAAGGTGATTTCGCCGCGATAGATTGGTGGCAATCGAAGGAGTCTGGCTTGAATGGCGTGATCGACTCCCTCACCCGCAAAAAGATTGCCACAGCGTTGGATAACTTTGATTTCAATACCGCGCTAGCACTGCTGCGCGAAGGAAAGTCTGCAGGGTAATTGCGCATTAGCAACACAAAACTTCCTTCATAGATGCAGGTGCGTTGTTGTAGCTCGGATGTAACGCTTCCACCAGCCAGATGACTTCCAGATTGCGCCAAGTTTCACCTTCCAAACGACGGCTGGAGTGAAAACGGTTGGCGTAGCCGTAAAGATACAGCTTGAGCAGCATTAACGGGGCATAAGCAGGCTGCCCGCTACCACATTGAGCTTGCGTGTTGCCAAAACCGAGGGCGCGCAAGTCGAGCGTGTTCACATACGCGTCAATCGCCCGAACCAAATTGTGCTGCGACACATAGTCTTCTACGCTTAGCGGCAACGCAAAAAAGATCACAAACGCAAAGGGGGCTGGTCTTTCGCTATCACATTCACTCAATTTCAGCTGCTGATTTTTTGGATTCACATAAGGACGTAGGTGCGATTAGCACAGCGTAATCGCACGCCTCGGCAATCCCTCACTGCAACCTCGACATGAATTTCCCTCGCTAAAATTGGACAGGATTTGCGGGGTATGGAAAATTCACCCTATTTGAAAAATGGTGGGGTGTTTGCGCGATTACGCTGCGCTAACATTGCCCGCTTCCCCTGACTATCATCCTACTGAACTATGCTAAACTCCCGCCTCGTTTTGATGACGGTAGCGCGCCATGCAGGGCGAATATCGTAGTCCTTCACCAACGAACCTGACCACGATGCAACGTATCGCAAAATAATGTGTAGGTGCGAATAAATTCGTGCTTATCTGAAAGAAATCAAATGGAATTTACTTTATACAACACCTCTGGGCTGGCGCGGCGTGGGCAATTGACGTTAGCGCACGGCACGGTGCAAACGCCCGCGTTTATGCCTGTTGGGACTTACGGCACGGTTAAAGCCATGTCGCCGTTGGAGTTGCACGAAATCGACGCGCACATTGTGCTGGGCAACACCTTTCACCTGTGGCTGCGCCCTGGGCTGGAAGTGATTGAAGCCCATGGCGGCTTACATCGTTTTATGGGTTGGGACTCCCCCATCCTGACTGATTCGGGCGGTTTTCAAGTGTTCAGCTTGGGCGCATTGCGCAAAATCACCGAGGAAGGCGTGCGCTTTCAATCGCCCATCAACGGCGACAAACTCATGCTCACCCCCGAAGAATCCATGCGTATCCAGCGGGTGTTGAATTCCGACATCGTGATGATTTTTGACGAATGCACGCCCTACCCCGCTACTGACCGCGAAGCCGCCGATTCCATGCGTTTATCTTTGCGCTGGGCGCAGCGTTCCAAAGATGCGCACGGCGATAATCCCAACGCGCTGTTTGGCATTGTGCAAGGCGGAATGTACGAACATTTGCGCGACGAATCGCTATCTGGGCTGGTCAACATCGGCTTTGACGGCTACGCCATTGGCGGCTTGTCGGTCGGCGAGCCCAAAGACGACATGCTGCGTATTTTGCAACATACCGCGCCCAAATTGCCACAGGACAAGCCGCGCTATTTGATGGGCGTGGGCACACCCGAAGACATCGTCGCGGCGGTGAGTCAGGGCATAGACATGTTCGATTGTGTCATGCCCACCCGCAACGCCCGTAACGGCTGGCTGTTCACCCAACACGGCGACATCAAAATCCGCAACGCCATGCACAAAACCGACACCCGCCCGTTGGACAGCGATTGCTTGTGCTACACCTGCCAAAACTTCTCGCGCAGCTATCTGCACCACTTGCAAAAAATCAACGAGATTCTAGGCGCACGACTGAACACTATTCATAATTTGCATTACTATCAACAGCTTATGCAAGAGATTCGCGCGTCGATTGAGGCGGGCGAATTTGAGGCTTTTGTCGTGCGATTTAATACCCGTCGAGGTCAAAAGGCGACAATTTAAGCACCTATGCCTAAGTTTTCGTGGATTATCCGCTACGTAAAATCAAAGAGGATGACGTAGGAGCGCAATTTGTGCGCTGCTACGCCCCGTGTTCCGATGTTGCAAGTTCACGAGGAAGCTTAAAAATACCCGAAAACTTAGGCGCAATGACTTACCCTCAGTCCACAATAAACGTTGCTGTTAAAGGAGTGTGATTTTGCTTTTCCTAACGTGTTATGCGAAATGATCGCCAATCATTGGCGAGCGTGGCTGTTGATTGTGGTGACGGTGGCGGGCATCCTCACCGCCTTTGGTCTGCCGCCTATTCCTCAAGATCCCGCTTATCACCTGTTCGCGGATCGACGTAGCATATTGGGCATCCCTAACTTTTGGAATGTGATTTCCAATTTGCCATTTGTGTGCGTCGGTCTGTTTGGGCTGAGTCTATGCTCACGCTTGCCTGTTTCTGCGCCGCGCACCGCTTATATCGTTTTTTGTTTGGGCGTATTGGGTATTGGACTGGGTTCGGCGTATTACCACTATGCGCCCTCTCTACACACACTGGTGTGGGATCGGCTGCCCATGACCGTTGCTTTTATGGCACTTTTTGCGATGGTGGTGCGTGACCGTGTATCGGTATCACTTGGGGATAGATTGCTGTTGCCACTGGTGCTTGCGGGGACATGTGCCGTAGGGTATTGGTATGGAACCGAGCTGCAAGGTCACGGGGATCTTAGACCTTATGCCGTAATACAGTTTTTGCCGATGTTGCTAATACCCTTGATGCTAATGCTTTATGTGGGTAGGGGACTGCACACCCTAATGCTATGGGGGACTTTAGCCTGTTATGCGCTTGCCAAAGTAGCGGAATACTTTGATGGCGCGATTTATGACGTGATCGGGGTGGAAAGTGGGCATAGCATTAAACATGTATTCGGCGCGTGTGCGGTACTCTGGGCAATGTTGGCTGTGATACACTCGCGCCGAGCCTCTTCATGAAGCTTAACTCTAAACGGAAGCACAGGAAAAACATCCTGAAGTAAACGAAAGCGAGGCGCATCATGTGGTTGATTGGGCTGATTATTGGCATGACGGTAGGTTCTGCTGCCTTCGGTGGGTTCGGTGCGCTGCTAGGCGGCGGACTGGGGGCGTGGTTAGGATGGCTATTTTCCACACGCAGTGAGACCGCGCAAACGACCCCGCTCCCCCAAGAAGCAGACACTTTGCAGCGTATTCAGGATTTGGAAGTTCATGTGCGAAAATTAAATTTGCGCCTCCAGCAACTGGAAAAAGCACTTGATATTGCCACCCCCACCTCACCCCCGCCCAAATCTGAACCTATCGTTGAACCTGATGCAGTGCCTAGCTTCGAGCCTGATGTTGCCGACACGCTATTGCCTGAAGCCACACCCGCGTCGATACTGATGCCACACCCCCCAGCTTGGGTATACGCCAAGCCAGCTGCCGCCACGCACAACTTGCCAGCAGAAGCGATACCTGCCTCCCCAGTCGCGCAGCTCGCTATTAACGTCCCAGTTTCCACCTTCGCACCGATTACCACCGCCAAGTCCACGCCCACGCCCACACCCAAAACCACCCCCAAGGTCGAATCGTACACGCCGCCACCCATTGAATTCCTACCTGACGAATCCGAGCCATTCGTCCTACCCAGCTTTTTGGTAAAACTATTCAGTGGCAATATTTTGGCTAAAATCGGCGTGGTGTTGCTGTTTTTTGGCGTGGCATCCGCGCTGAAATTAGCGGTACACCACGGCATGTTCCCCGTTCAGGTGCGCTTATTGCTAGGCGCAGTGGGTGCGGTGGCGATGATCATGTTTGGCTGGTCGCGCGCGCAAATCCCTAAACATCAAATGTTCGGCTTTGCCTTGCAGGGCGGCGGCTACGCCATTTTGTATCTCTTGGTCTATTTTATGTTGGCGCGCTATCAAATGATTTCGCCCACGCTGGCTTTCATCGCCTACACCTTGCTGGGCGTGTCATGCACCTTATTTGCGGCTAAACAAGACAGCTTGTCGCTGGCGGTTTTAGGGATTTCAGGCGCGTTTTTATCACCCGTCTTGGCTGCCAGCGAAAACAGCAGCCACATCACCTTGTTTAGCTATTTTGCCTTATTGAACGTTTTTGTCTTCTCACTCAATTGGTTTAAATCTTGGCGACAACTCAATATCGTGGGCTTTTTGTTTACGCTGGTCATCGGCATGAATTGGGCATTACACGCTTACCAACCTGCACATCTCAATAGCACGGAGTTTTTCCTCGTGCTGTTCTTTTTGATGTACTCGCTCGAACCCATTTTCTACGCCTTGTTCAGGCAAGCCACGGCAATGGCATGGGGCGATGGCTTGTTGTTATTTGGCGTACCCGCCATCGCGGTCGCGTCCCAATCCGTGTTGATGCAACCGTACCAATACGGCTTGGCGTGGAGCGTGTTTCTGGCAGGCTTGTACTATTTGGCGTTGTGGTGGGTGTTATATCGTCGGCAAGATGAAGCCTTAAAATTAACAGAACGCAGCCATTTAGGCATCGCCGTGGCTTTGTTGACCTACGCCGTACCGTTGACCTTTGGCGCAAAAGTGACGGCAGCGACTTGGACGGTGGAAGGCTGCGCCGTGTTGTGGCTAGGCATCCGCCAAGACCGCTATTTGGCGCGCTGGACGGGCATCGCGCTACAAGTGTTGGCGGGCGGCTATTTCCTGACCCATTTTGATGAACTGTCTCATGTGCATGCCGTGTTCAATGACGTGTATTTGGGGAGTTTTATCACTGCCATGGCGGGATTCGCCAGCGGGTTGATGCTGCATCGTTGGGAGAAAAAGCCTAACCAAGTGGCGGCGAACAGCCTGTTTTATTGGGGATTGTTGTGGTTCATCGTCGCAACGTGCGCTGAAATTGAACAGTTTGTGGCAGCAAACTATCAAAATGCAGCATGGCTCAGCTTCTTCGCCGCGCTGGTATTCGCATTAGAAATCGGCGGCAAACATTGGAATTGGGCAGCCTTGCGCCAGATGATTTGGTTGTTGTTTTACGCACTGATCATCATCGCCGTCCGTGCTATTTGGCTCGACCAACATATCCTGAGTGGCGCGCTCACCTTGATTTACCCCACCACCGTTGCCTTGTGCTATTGGCTAATCGCGCGTCAAGAACGCGATGAATTAGACGCTGGACTGCCGCTGTTGCGTGCGGGATTATTCTGGGGGCTGAGCGTATTGGTTTCCAACGAAACCGCGTGGACGATACAACACTATCTTTTCCCCAACAATGAATTCTGGTACTGGCTGCCCTTTGGCATCACCTTCTCCGCCATCGCCATGTGGCGGGGCATACGCCGCGATGAACTCTTTGCGCAGGCACTGGGGATCGCGGTTCAATTGCTAACGGGACTCTATCTCATTGCCCAACATGACGACGTGGTCAGACAGGTCGCCATTTTCAACGATTTCTATTTGGGCAGCGTGCTGGTTTCCGTGCTGGGGTTGGCGACTGCATGGCTGCTACATCGCAAAGACGCAAGCTCCGCCGCTGCCAATAGTCTGTTTTATTGGGGATTGGCTTGGTTGCTCGCCCCTGCCTGTCTGGAAATTCAAACCTTTACACCGAGCGATTACCAAGATGCAGCATGGCTAGGACTCATCGCCGCTGTCGTGGGCTTGTTGGAATTGGACGGTAAACGCGAAAATTGGGCAGCCTTGCGCCAGATGATTTGGCTGCTATTCTTTGTGATTGGCGGCATCGCCGTCGATGCGATTTTACGCGAACAGCATGTCTTGTACGACATGTTGATCTTGGTTTTCCCCGCCGCCATCGCGTTGTATTACTGGCAATTGGCGCGACAAGAACGCGATGAATTCAACATCGGACTGCCCGCGCTGCACTTGTGGATGTTCTGGGGATTGGGCGCATTAACCGCGCACGAAATCGCATGGGGCGCGCAACAACTCACCCCCAACACCGACCTGTGGCACTGGTTGGCTTACGGTGGCAGCTTTGCCGCGATCACGCTCGGCACGATCAGCGCGCAACGTCGCCAACTTTATCCCGTCGCCAACCAATACGGTGATTACGCCATCATGGGCTTGCTGCCCGTGGTCTTCGCCAGCATAGGATGGTTTGCGCTGGCCAGCGTTCAGTATTCAGGCGATGGCTCAGGCTTGCCCTATATTCCTGTACTCAATCCGCTGGATTTGGTGATGCTGTTGAGTTGGTACAGCATTCACCGTTGGGTAAAAGCTCCCCAACCGTCTGAGCTAAAACCCATGATCGCTTACACCCTGCCAGCAGGGGCTTTTCTGATGATTAGCACCCTCGCGGGACGACTGGCGTATCACTGGGGTGGCGTGGCGTTTGATTGGGAAATCCTCCTGCACAACGCCATGATGCACGCCCTGCTTTCCGTGATCTGGACGTTGACTTCCATCACCCTGATGATCTACGCCTCCCGCCTATCCTCCCGCCGCATCTGGTTTATCGGCTTCGGCTTATTGGCAGTGGTAGGTGCAAAACTGATGTTGGTTGACCTGCGCAACACAGGCACCATTACTTGGACAGCCTCGCTGATTGGGATTGCCTTGCTGGTCATCGCCGCCAGCTATTTCTCGCCTGCGCCGCCGAAGAAAGAGGAGGGAACGGTGGGGGATGAGGAGGTATAGCAGAGCTCGTGCGATTACGCTATGCCAACGCATCTACGAGTACGAGTAGTCTGGGAGGATGTGGGGGTGGCAGAATTTCCAAACATCGTAGGTGTGTTTCAGATTTTCATTATTCAAAATCAAGGTGTGCTAAAATTACGCTCATCGTTGATATAAATCAAGTATTTTTCATGAAAAACCAATTATCCACCTGTCTCGCTAAAAAATTTAGTTGTACTTTGGTGGCTACTTAACGTTATGTTTTTTGAAACAACTATGCATCCAGCCATTTCAATTAGCTCAGTCTGGGAGGATGAAGATATTTTTGAAATTGCTATTCGCGCAAGCAATGGCAAATTTTGTGGTGAGGCGCGGTGTTACACAACAAGGGACGAAATAGGGAAGCTGTCAGAAGCAATTGACCATTTTCCGAAATCAACGACTGATGAGGTTCATTTCTCAACATACTCTAGCGACAACTTCTCCTATTTCACCTTTCACTTTATCTGCATTGACGGCTCTGGTCATATAGTTGTGCGAGTAAAGATCGCAGATATTGTTACTTACTCAAACGCCCGCCCTAACAACAATATTGCAGAGTTCGATCTCTCGGTAGATCCAGCCGCTATAGACACATTTTCAAGCGAATTATCCAAGTTATCTAAAAGCAATATTGGTAATGTTACGGCGGTGCTAAATGGAAAAACATAACCCTGCTGTCAAGTTCGCTCCGCTGGGACTGCGCTAAAGCGCAGCCCCTTACCTCTACGTTATAGCCACTTCAATGAAAGGAATATCAATGCTAAATTTTAAAAAAGCCTCTCTCTTCGTATTAGTACTTGTTATCGCAAGCTCACTTTTCGGGTGTTCTACACGGTCAATCTCGAATTCCGATTACAGTGCCGATCCAGATCGTGGATATGGAGAAAGAAACAACCCTTTTTACAAGGGCGAGCTTAATGAACTCGACGTAATTGGAGTTGACTCAAAATCCGCAATTTCAGAAGAAGAAATCGCCAAGGCCGCCGCGAATAAAACGCGCATCACAATTCCCAAGGGTTCCACGATCATGCTGATTCAGTCTGGCACGATGATTCCAGACGAAGATATGGTTAAGGGTTTGGAGAACTATTACAACGTGTCAGTATTTACTGGAGTTCCAGCGGAAGGTGGTCGTTCAGATGGTCATTATTCACGAGCTTTAAGATTGGCCGCAGCAAAGGGTGGTGCCGATAAGTTGGTCGTGTATTGGGGTTTGCTGGAAACTGGTCATGAAGATTTGGCGACAAAAGCCATTTCCTGGATTCCCTTCGTTGGCGGGGCGATCAAAGACGAAACTCAGCGCATGAGAATACGAATGAAGGTTGCCGTTGTAGATGTAAAGTCTGGGCAATGGGAAATGTTCTCACCGAAACCCTTCGATGACTCAAGCTCCAGTGGTAGCAATTCGCGCGAGTCATCCGACCAAGCGCAAGTGGCTACGCTTAAAGGAAAGGCATACAAGGCAACGGCTGATGACGTTGTAAAACGGTTTTCCAAATGAAGCATGCAAGCTCTAATCCCATGCTCAAGCTCGCACCCTTCGGTTGCTGGGACGCGCCTTTGGCGCGCCCCTTAGCTCCACGTTAGACCTCCCATGTTCTCGATTCGAGTACTTCCCCCTGAAGAAAGCGACATAGATGGTGTTCGCCTTGGTGAAATCATTATTGGCGACTTTACAGAGCAGTTCGCCTGTTACACCATCTTAGAGCCTGTCGATCGTCTGGATAATTTGTGGCGTATGGAACTCCACAAGTTGATTGATGGAGCAGCATCTGTCGCGTTAGTTCATGACCCTCGTTTCGCTTGGATTATCTATCGAGAGGGCGGACACTGCTTTATTCAGCAAGCACTTTCACTGAATGGTGATTTTGGCAAACGTTTGGCAACTCGCGTAACGCTGACCGAAGAAGGATATACCGTCAGTGAATGGCAAACCAATATTTCAACTATTGCGCAGTTCATTGGCAAACAAAATGCAGCCTAACCCTACGGTCGAGTTCGCTGCGCTGGGACTGTGCTAGAGCTCAGCCCCTCGCTCTACGTTAGCCCGCATAAAATGCGCCGAGCATTCACCTTCTTAGCCGTTGTAATACTCATCGTTTCCGTCTTCTCGTTCGGTGTGGGGGTGGCATTGAGTTATCCTGCCAAAAGGAGTGTTGGCGTACCACCAGTCAACTCTACTCTGGAATCGGTAACAATCAACGGCACCATCTCGGGGTGGTTCTCTCCTGGCAAACCAGGATTCGGAGCGGTTTTGCTCTTGCACGGTGTGCGCAGTGATCGCCGCCAGATGCTTGAACGGTCGAAATTCCTCCACGCAGTGGGTTACTCCGTCTTGCTGATCGATCTTCCAGCTCACGGGGAAAACGATGGCGAGCGGATCACGTTTGGCTATCGCGAAGCCGAAGGAGTTCGATCTGCTCTGCACTTTCTCAATCAAACGCTGCCTCACGAGCGAACGGCAGTCATCGGTGTTTCTCTTGGCGCGGCCTCGTTGGTACTGGCAAATTGCAACCCTGCGCCAAGTGCAGTCGTACTTGAATCAATGTATCCAACCATTGATGAAGCTGTCGCTGATCGACTAAGTTTGCGACTGGGAGTATTAGGCACAAAGCTTGCACCAATCCTCCTTTGGCAATTACCGCTTCAACTAGGTATATCCTCCGAGCAATTGCGACCTATTGATCACATTTCCGAACTTCACGCTCCAGTTCTCATCGTCGCAGGAACAGAAGACCGCCACACTTCAGTTGCAGAAACGAAACACATCTTTGCGGCTGCTAGCGAACCTAAGGAGTTGTGGCTAGTTGAAGGCGCAGCGCATGTAGACCTACACGCATTCAATCCGCAGGCCTATGAATCCAGAATATCCAATTTCTTGCTCAAGTACCTTCATAATGCTGGCTAACACATCATTTCACTGGACGCTGCGTGATAAGTCCGCGCATCGCTGGTGAATTCAAACGTGAGTTGTAGCGCACACTCTTCTATTTAACTTCATCATACAAAAATGACGACATCATCCGAACATCTAATCGCAGCTGCCCAACAATTCGTGCGCCTGGGATTTGGGGACGCAATTGATCCAGAAGCTGCGTTCTACAGTCATGAATTCCTGACTCAGGAACTTACGACCATTGAAGCCCAGGCAGTCCTCCCAGTTGTGCCTCAGTACAACGCATTCAACGGTGTGAAGGTGGCTGCTGCGCTTGGGCAGTTTCGTGGAAAGGTAAAGGGCTGGAAATTCGGTACAGCTCAGTCGCCGTTATTGATTGTTGTTTTGCCGTACTGGACACATCAAGCAGAGGAAGTTCCACCTCGCTCGCCTAGCGGAACTCGGATTACACAGACAGAACAAGAGACCTTGCTAGCTCAAATGCGGAGCCTGTTCAGTGATGAACTTGGTGCAGAAAAATTTCAGCAGAATGGCGACAGCAAGAATGAATTCGGCGCATGGTGAGACTGATGCAATCGCTAATTCTGACACCTAATCCTGCGCCCAAGTTTGCTCCCTTAGCTTCACGTTGGGCGTGGCATGTTATGGAAACGGGTGGCTTGTATATGGCGCAAAGAGGGTGGTATTTGCTGAAAGCATTATTCTGTATCTTCCTTTATTTATGTTTTATTTCGACCTCAGGTGCTTGTTCAATACTTAGTGTGGAAAAAAGTGCAGAGGAAGAACGAGCCCATTTTGCTGAGTTGGAGTATATATTTCTTGCAACTGTTACTGAAACACGTTTAACGGCTTTGTCCTCGACAGAATGGGGGAGTAATACTAAAGTTATCGAAACCAAATATGAGATAAAAGAAACTATTAACGGGTTATTGCCTTCACCAAGTATTGTTAATGTCCTATTAATGTCAATTGGCGACTGTGGTAGTTACATGCCTGTCATTGCTGGCTATGACTATATTATTTTGAAACGAAAAGGTGACGTTTTATCCCATGCTATTTTGTATGACGCTCTGGGTACGAAGTTTGAAGGTAGCGAAAAAATGCTTATACATTATAGAGCGTTAGCCAAAAGTCTTGGTCAGTAGCGCAGTTTGGCTTTTGTCGTTGAGCCTGGTAGCAAGTCGCGGGGTCAGTTCTGCAAGTCGCGGGGTCAGTTCTAACATTCCAACATTTTATGTTGAACTGCCTTACACTTTTCTGCACTGCTATCAACAAGGGGTGGTCGATAATTTTGCAATACTTTGATTATATGATAAAAAGCCTAACCTGTCATTCGAGGTCGATGCCGCAAAAGCGGGGCGCACCTCGATTTTATAATGGGGAATACGTCTGCTTTGGCATCTTATGCGGAACTTTATCAATACTTCTTGCTTGCCTTTGGAGGGGTTGGAAGTTAAGCTTAACCGCATGTCATTTGGTAAGGGGTACATTAATGTGTCAATCGCTGAACAAATTTACGAAGTTGCCAAACCGTTACCAGAATCTTTGGCACTTGAAGCTTTGCATTTTATCGAATATCTAAACAGTAAAAATGCAGATCGCGCAGAGATGTCCGACTTGACGCGCGCGCAGGAAATTGTGATGCAGCATGTTTGGGATAATCAAGATGACGAGGTGTGGAACAATGTTAAAACGCTCTGACATCGTCCAAATCCCTTTTCCGTTTTCCGACCTGACCCACCGAAAAAATCGCCCAGTTTGCGGCTTACGTCCCCAGATCCATTTGGCGACTTCCTCGCTGTGGCAATCACTTCTCAGGCTGGGCATGATGATGCCATTCCGCTACAAGAGGATGATATACCTTGCCGTGCCACAATTTACCTATTTATTCATCATCTCGCGGGCGCGCTGCTGCGTTGCAAATTGCTGGTGTGGAATGACCACACGGCGCAATTTACGCCTTGCATCGCATCCCGCGAGACGCGCCTAAATCGCTAAATCGTGACGCGGCAAGGTATATTGCCAACGGGCGATGACCAAAAACAAGTTGGGTAAGAGCCATGAAGCTGTTCTCTTTGAACCGTGACTCCGTCGTAGTTGTGTTGGGCACTCTCAGACCAGAAGCTTTTGTTCGTATCCACGGAGAAATCTGTTAAAACTGTCGCAGTTGGCTATTTTGCAAGAGGCTCAATTTTCAATACATTAACGTTGTACGTATACGTATATCTACCAAGGGGAAGGAATACGCGAGGCACTACCCGCTTCCCTCCCTTAAAGCATGGACTACTTACGATCCGCTTTCGCGGCTTCCGTTTGACCAATTTGTTCTAGTAGTGCTGCTCTTTCTTCACGCAAAGCGGCATTACTGGGGTTTGCCTCAATTTGTGCCGAAATGGCTGCGATGCCATCATAAACAAACCCTTGCTCAACCAAGTCACGCGGACGAGAGCTGCTGGTGACTGTGTTCGAGGCTGGGAGTGTGTACTGGATGCTGGCACTACTTACGGTATCTTTAGTACGCAGTGCCGCATCCCAAATAATCGTTGTCTGCCAGCGATATTCCACCGCCGTTTGCAGCTTCACGCCATATTCCGCTAAATTGAATTTATGCACCCCCGCCGCCACGGTTGACATTGAAACCGTCAATACAGGTTTATCGCTCCCTGTCGCAAGCAGCTGAATTTCCACAGGAACAGAAAGTGCTTTAGAGAGATGCCAATACAAAACAGGACTTTCCGTCATGGTGAGTCCCGCAGATTTAGGCGCGTACAAATTGATTTTTGCAATTTGCATGGTCACCGCTCGACTCCCGCCGCCTACGCGCAAATCTGGCGCACCGCGCATGGGAGGATGAAAATCCGCTGCAAACACGACGTTCGACATACCCAACGCCAACGCCCAAGGTAAAATTTTCTTCATTGTCTTCATCACATCACCTCTATTTCAATCACGCTTATCACAACCAAGTTGCCAAGCGTCACCACGCAACGGCACGTCCGCTGCCCCGATATAAATCTATGTAAATAACGCGATTCCGCGACGTGAAAATCATAGCCTAATCATCTGCTTAAAGCAAAGTTTTATTAGCCACGAGTCTCTAGTCATTAGTTTTTAGTTGGCAAAACAAAAGATTGAGTATGCCGCTATGAATATATTGAAAATTGTGAGCGAACAAGGCTTGCTCGCCCCACCACTCTACCAACGACTCGCTAACACCACCCACCAACAACTTATCATACCCAACGTCCCATTATAGAAGATGACGATGTCATGGGTGAACGGCTTAATTTGCGAAATGGGGCAACCCGCTACGTTGGTTTTGACGGTTTTTCGGTAAACAGGTTCACAATCTCTACATAATCCAGTAAAGTGCTAACCCCTCGTTACAAAACAAGAGCTAAAAATTATGAGTACGAAAGCACAACAACTACAAGACCCCTTTTTGAATGCCTTGCGCAAGGAACACGTGCAAGTGGGGATTTATCTCGTGAATGGGATTAAGTTGCAAGGTCAGATCGAATCTTTCGATCAATATGTGGTTCTCCTCAAAAATACCGTCACCCAAATGGTTTACAAACACGCCATTTCCACCATCGTCCCCGCCCGTGCGGTGACTATTTCTTACGATGATATTGAATAATGCAGCAAACATCAGCGGGAACTGAATCCGCAATTTTAGTCAGCATCAATTTTGGTGAGCCTGACTATGCCGAAAGTCTAGAAGAATTAAAACTATTGGCAGAAACCGCTGGCGTGAATACGGTGGCGGTGGTTGAGAGCAAACGCATACGCCCGAATACGGCGTTGTTTGCGGGCACGGGCAAAGTGCAGGAAATCGCTGCGATGGTTGAAGCGCAGGAAATCCCGTTGGTGATTTTCAATCACGACTTGTCGCCTGCGCAGATGCGCAACCTCACTAACGAACTCAACACCCGTGTGATTGACCGCACCATGCTGATTTTGGATATTTTTGCCCGACGTGCACAAAGTCACGAAGGCAAAGTGCAAGTCGAATTAGCTCAGCTACGCTATCTCTCCACCCGCTTGGTGGGTCAGGGTGCGGATATGGGTCAGCAAAAATTCGCGGTGGGCGCGCGTGGGCCAGGTGAAAAGCAACTGGAATTGGATAGACGTAAGCTGGATCACCGCGTGCATTTATTGAAAGAGCGGCTGGAAAAATTGCGTCATCAGCGCGTGGTACAGCGCAAAGCCCGTAACCGCCATGATGTGCTGTCCGTGTCGATTGTGGGTTACACCAATGCAGGAAAGTCCACTTTATTCAACAAGCTGACCAAAGCCAATGTGTATGTGGCGGATCAATTATTTGCCACCTTGGATACGACTTCCCGCAAAATTTATGCCGAAGGTCAGGGTGAAATCGTGGTGTCGGATACCGTGGGCTTTATTCGCCATTTGCCACACGGGCTAGTCGCCGCATTCCGCAGTACGCTGGAAGAAACGGCACAAGCGGATATGTTGCTGCATGTGGTGGATGTCAGCAATCCTTGCTATGGCGATCAGATTGCCGAAGTGAACAAAGTGCTGGCAGAAATCGGTGCGGCGGACATTCCACAAGTGTTGGTCTTGAATAAAATTGACGTAGTGGATATGCCTGCGGGCGTACAGCGGGACGATTATGGTAGAATCGCCCGCGTTTTTTTGAGCGCGAAAACAGGTGAAGGTCTGGAAGACTTACGTACTTTATTGCTAGAAACACGGGCAACGCGCCAAGCCAATGAACTGATAGAGAAACAACTTAAACAAGCGAGAGAATCATGGGATTGAACGATCCACAATGGGGTAATAACAAAAATGGTGGCCCGCCTGATTTAGATGAATTATTGCGCAAGCTCAACGCCAAGGTGGCGGAGCTGTTCAATGGGGGTAAAAAAGGGGGGGATCAAGGCGGCGATGCTAAAAACACGCCCCCCCGTCCTGCCATGGGCGGCGCGGGGGTTGGGTTGATTATCGCGGTCATCCTGCTGGTGTGGGCAGGCAGTGGATTTTATATGGTCAAAGAAGGTCAGCGCGGCGTGGTGTTGCGCTTTGGTCAAAAAGTAGAAATTACCGACGCGGGGCCACGTTGGCATTTTCCTGCCCCAATTGAGTCGGTTGAAATCGTCAATCTCAGCCAAGTGCGCACAGTGGAAGTGGGTTATCGTGAGAATGTAAAAAATAAACAACTGCAAGAATCGCTGATGCTGACTGATGATGAAAACATCATCGACGTGCAGTTTGCGGTGCAGTATTTCTTAAATGATGCGTCGCTATACTTGTTTAACAACTCCTTGCCGAAGGATGCGGATACCCAAGTGATTGCCACGCACACCTTGGTACGCCAAGCGGCTGAAGCGGCGATACGAGAAGTGGTCGGCAAAAACAAGATGGATTATGTGTTGTACGAAGGGCGTGAACAAGTTGCGACCTTGGCAACCAAACTGATGCAAGAAATGCTGGATCGTTATAAAACAGGCATCGTGGTGAGTAAGCTCACCATGCAAAACGCACAACCACCAGAACAAGTGCAAGCGGCGTTTGACGATGCGGTCAAAGCAGGGCAAGACCGCGAACGGCAAAAAAATGAAGGGCAAGCCTACGCCAACGATGTGGTGCCACGCGCCAAAGGCACGGCAGCGCGCTTAATTGAAGAATCGCAAGGCTATAAACAAAGCGTGATTGCCAATGCGGAGGGTGACGCGAGTCGCTTTAAACAAATTTTAGTGGAATACGAAAAAGCCCCAGGGGTCACGCGGGATCGTATGTACATTGACATGATGCAACAGGTGATGACCAACGTCAGCAAAGTCATGGTCGATCAGAAAAATGGCAATAGCTTGTTATATTTACCACTGGACAAGTTAATTGAAACCAGTCGCGGTACGGCGGCAACCCCTGTTGTCGTAGATGCTGCTTCGGCGGTGGCAAGTTCATCAAGTAATGATAATAATGCCGCTCAACGGGCGCGAGACTCTTTGCTCAGTCGTGATCGGGAGGGTCGATAATGAAACAATCTACTACTAATTGGTTGGTGTTAGGCGTTGTCGCGCTGATTGTGTCCAACAGCGTGTTTTTTGTGGTAGATCAGCGTAAAACCGCGCTGGTTTTTCAATTAGGTAAAGTCATGCGGGTGGAAAACACGCCAGGCTTGAAGTACAAAATACCTTTTATTCAAGACGTGCGTTTTTTTAACTCACAAATCATCACGTTAGACACGCCTGATCCTGAACGCTTTATCACCGCCGAAAAGAAAAACGTGCTGGTGGATTCATTTGTGAAATGGCGCATTGTGGATGTGAAGCAGTATTACATCAGCGTGCATGGCGATGAAGCGTTGGCGAATACACGATTGGCGCAAACCGTCAATTCGATTATGCGAGAAGAGTTTGGTAAGCGCACCATCCACGAAGTAGTGTCGGGCGAACGTAATAAAATCATGGATGTGCTGCGAACCAAGGCAGACAAAGATGCGCGTGATATTGGTATACAAGTCTTGGATGTGCGCTTAAAACGCGTGGATTTTCCAATGGAAATCAGTGATTCGGTCTATAAACGTATGGACGCTGAACGCAAACGCGTTGCCAATGAGTTGCGTGCGTCAGGGGCTGCGGAAGGTGAAAAAATCAAAGCTGATGCCGATCGTCAGCGCGAGATTATTTTAGCGGAAGCCTATCGCGATGCGCAGCAAACCAAGGGTGAAGGCGATGCCAAAGCTTCGGCGTTGTATGCCGCCGCGTTTGGCAGAAACCCTGAGTTTTATGCGTTTTATCGCAGCTTAGAAGCCTATAAACAAAGCTTCAAAAACAAGAGCGATGTGATGGTGCTAGACCCTAGCTCGTCCTTTTTCAAATACTTGAAGAGTTCGGGTAAGGCGGGGAAATAATTCAGACTCCTTCCCCCTAGCAGGGGGAAGGCGGGGATGAGGGTTGAATAGTTCGCGACCAGTGAACGTCCCTACCCCCACCCTAACCCTCCCCCTGCTAGGGGGAGGGAATTTAGGTGTAGGGTGGATAAGCGGCAGCGTATCCACCCCAACCCCATCAATTTAAAGAGATTTTATGCAAAACTGGTTGCTCCCTGAATATATTCAAGACATGCTGCCCGACGAGGCGTGGCGTGTGGAACAGATGCGCGGGCAATGGCTGTCGCTGTTGCGCCAAGCGGGTTATCAATTGGTTGCACCGCCACTGTTGGAATATGCCGAATCTTTGTTGTTAAACGACGACATGGATTTGCGTACCTTCAAACTGGTGGATCAACTCAGCGGACGCACCTTGGCTTTGCGTGCCGACATCACGCCCCAAGTGGCGCGCATGGATGCGCATTTGCTGAATTATCAAGGGGTTGCGCGTTTGTGCTACGCGGGCAGCGTGGTGCATACCCAACCTGCGGGATTGACCCGCACGCGTGAATTATTGCAACTGGGCGCGGAGTTGTACGGCTGCGCGGGCTTGCAAGGTGACGTGGAAATCCAACAATTATTGCTGCAATCGTTGGCGTTGTTGGGTGTGGAAAATGTCCATCTGGACTTGGGACACGTTGGCGTGTTCCGCGCTTTGGTCAGCCACGCCGCCTTGGACAAATCGCTGGAAAGCGCGTTGTTCACCGCCTTGCAAAGCAAAGACAGCGCGGCATTGCAAGTGTTAGTGCAATCATTGGACGAACCCGTGCGCGCCGCGTTGTTAGCCTTGCCCACGCTGTACGGCGAATGTGCCGACGTATTGGCACGCGCACGGCAAATTTTACCGTCCTACCCTGCCATTACCGCCGCGTTGGAGGATTTGGCGAGCGTTGCCAGCCAGTTGCAAGTGTCCAGTCTGGGCATCGACTTGGCGGATTTGCGCGGCTATCACTACCACAGCGGCATGGTGTTCGCGGCGTATCACGCGGGCAGCCACGATGCGATTGCGCTGGGCGGACGCTATGACGACTTGGGCAAAAGCTTCGGTCGGGCGCGTGCCGCCACAGGATTTAGCATGGACTTGCGCCAGTTGTATCGTTTATTACCCGCGCAAAAAATGCAAACAGGCATTTGCGCCCCGCATCAAAACGATGCCGCGTTAAGCGCGAAAATCGCCGAATTACGCGCTGCGGGCGAAATCGTCGTGGTGGATTTGTTAGGCGATGCAAACTGTTTGGCAGAATTGAATTGTGAGCGGGTATTGGTGTTGCGCGATGGTGAATGGCGAGTTAGTTTCGTCGATCAGGCATAAAAAATGGGTTCTATACACGTCGCCTTTGAAGAACAGGTGTAACGCAACCCTCCCCCGTAGGTGCGAATTTATTCGCACGCTTTTTGGGCAATGATTGATGAGGCAAAAACCGTGCGAATAAATTCGCACCTACGTTACGGGGTTTTCAAGTTGAATGGGTATATATAATTTACCGTGGGTGAAGCAAGACACCCTCCCCTTCAAGGGGAGGGCTGGGGTGGGGATGGGGTAGAGATGCGTAAATTTCGTCGCCAACATTCGTATTTAGAAAATTAGCGAACTCAAGCACAAGATCATATGGATAGCTTGACAGAACGCGGCGGTGATACCCCATCCCCACCCCAGCCCTCCCCTTGAAGGGGAGGGAGATTGCTCACTTGTGCGACGATGACCCACTATGATTCACATAGAGCCAAACAATGCTCTCTCAAGTGCGCTCCCATAAGCTACAATTATCTCGATAGAGACAGACGCAACACATTGAATCAGTTGAAAATCTTTAAATCTAAATTTTGGACGTATTAGTCATGGCAAAAAATGTAGTGGTAATCGGCACCCAATGGGGCGATGAAGGCAAGGGCAAAATTGTGGACTGGTTGACGGATCACGCCGCTGGCGTGGTGCGCTTTCAAGGCGGTCACAATGCGGGACACACGCTGGTCATCGCGGGCAAAAAAACCGTGTTGCACCTGATTCCATCTGGCATTTTGCGCGACGGCGTGTTGTGCTACATCGGCAACGGCGTGGTGTTATCGCCCACCGCGTTGTTAAAAGAAATGGACGAACTGCAAGCCGCTGGCATAGACGTATATGGTCGTTTAAAAATCTCCGAAGCCTGCCCGTTGATTTTGCCCTACCACGAAGCCATCGACCAAGCCCGCGAACGCGCCAAAGGCGATGCCAAAATCGGCACGACAGGTCGCGGTATCGGTCCAGCTTACGAAGACAAAGTGGCGCGCCGTGCGATTCGCTTGCAAGATATTTTCTATCCAGAACGCTTCGCCGCGAAATTGCGCGAAGTGTTGGATTATCACAACTTCGTGTTACAGCATTATTTCAACACCGACACCGTTGATTACCAAAAAACTTACGACGACACCCTCGCCTTGGCGGAACGCATCAAACCGCTGGTGATGGACGTGCCGCGTGCGCTGTACGAAGCCAATCAAGCGGGGCAACATTTGTTGTTTGAAGGCGCGCAAGGCGCGTTGCTGGACATCGACCACGGGACGTATCCCTTTGTAACCTCTAGCAATTGTGTATCAGGTGCAGCGTGCGCAGGCGCAGGGGTTGGGCCGCAAATGTTGGACTATGTGTTAGGCATCACCAAAGCCTACACCACCCGCGTAGGCTCAGGTCCCTTCCCCACCGAGTTATACGATGCGGTCAACAAACACGACCCCATTGGTGCAGGTTTGGCAAAACGCGGTCACGAATTCGGCTCCACCACAGGGCGTGCGCGCCGCTGCGGCTGGTTTGATGCAGCCGCCCTAAAACGCTCGATTCAAATCAACGGCGTATCAGGCTTGTGCATTACTAAACTCGACGTAATGGACGGCATGGACGTGGTGCGTTTGGGCGTAGGCTATCGTATCAACGGTGCAGATTACGACATTCTGCCCGTCGGCGCAGATGCCCTGAGCGAATGCGAAGCCGTGTACGAAGAAATGCCAGGCTGGAGCGAATCCACCCTCGGCATTCAACGCTACGAAGACCTCCCCGCCGCCGCCCGCGCCTACTTAGAACGCATCGCCCAAGTCTGCCAAGTCCCTGTGGATATGGTCTCCACAGGACCTGATCGGGATGAAACCATCGTGTTACGACACCCGTTTGAGTGATTTTTAAGAATGCGCTGAGAGGCGCATATTATTGAAGTTAAATGGAATTTATGAGCTTTTCAATCTAACTGATGAGCGAATGTTACAACGTAAGTATTCTATGGAAGAAATATGAAAAATCTCGCTTTGATTCTTACTGTATTGTGTGTGACAGCTTGCGCATCAGTACAACCACTTGGTAATGGTGTGGCTCAATCACTTGGAAATTGCGACGTGAAAGTTTTTAGTTCATTAGAGTCTGCTAAAGGTGGCGGCAAGATCGAAGAGCTTTGCATGATTTCTGGCACCAGCTCAGGTGGTTTTTCTCACACAGTCGCCGCCGCCGTACAGAAACATAAAAATAAAGCCTGTGATTGCGGTGCAGATAAGGTTTATATACAAGCACAAGATGCAGGTACTTTGGGAACCGCATCAGTAACTCTAATCGGCTTTAAGTATATAAAATAACACTAACAAAATCGTTATATTAATCTTTAGATTCAAAACACTATTAAATTCAATCTTGTTTCGACTTTAGACTCTTTGAAAGTACATTTCATGGGTTTTATTTAACGTTATATTTTTCAACCACCAACCGAAGGGAAGTAACAATGGCAAGCTACATCGAAGGTGCACTCATCAAAGACGAGAAAGTTATTTACATGGGAAATGTCAGCTTATGGTCGTTAGTCCCTTTAATACTGGTCGGATTTTTGTTCTTACCTGCTTTCGGAGTGGGAATTATTTTTTGGGTAGTTGCATACCTTCGCTATAAGACAACGGAACTTGCTTTTACCAATAAACGTGTGATTGCAAAATTTGGTTTCATCAGTCGGAAAACCGTTGAACTGAACATCAGCAAGGTCGAAAGTATCCAAGTTAATCAAGGTATTCTTGGGCGTATTTTTAATTTTGGAACGTTGGTTATTTCTGGCTCTGGTAATCCACAGGCACCTATTCTAGGTATATCCAATCCTATGGCTTTTCGTCGAGCATTTATGGAGTCTCAAGATGGTAGAAACTAGACGCAGCGTGTAGATTGGGCTGAGGCAGGAAGCCCAGCGTTTATCGTTCGGAGGTTAAATGAAAGATACAGAGTTGCGCGGCATCGTTCTACAGTGCTACTACGATAAACGTAGAGAGGTCATGTTCACCCCTAAAGAGGAGGACTTCCAAGTGCAGATAATGCTCGAAGATATTTATGCAATTAGTGAGCAGCTAGGTGAGCATGGTCTTATAACATGGAAAGCCCTCAAAAGTAATGATGGAGTGGAGTGCGGTTTGGGAAGAATTACTGCACATGGCATTGACGTACTAGAAGGCGGAGCTACCCCAGGCATCAAGGTTGAATTCGTGCAAAACAAATCCATAAATATTACTGATTCGTCGAATGTAATTGTCGGTGACCACAACAAACAGAATATTTCTCACCATATTTCTGAAATTGCTCGTGCCATCGACGCAAGTCAAGCGACAGCAGAACAAAAGGCTGAGGCAAAAAGTCTTTTAAGGAAGTTTGTTGAGCATCCCATGGTAACCGCTGTTGCAGGTAGCGCGATTTCGTTGCTGGCTGGGTGGCCAAATAAAGCCAACTAGGGCGCGCAACTTGTTGCGCACGCACCCTACCGCATCGCCCACCGTTTTGAGTAAATAACCCGCAAGGTGGATTCGCCGCAAGGCAATCCGCCATTCTCCACTCAAAATCGGTGATTTACTGCGCGCCCCCCGTTTTCCTTAACTTGATGCCATAAGGCACACAGGGAATCAATGGGGAATCAATGGGGTCAGACTCGATTGATATTAACCTATTGATTTACCGCGTGAATTTGTTGGGCTTCGCTGACGCTCAACCCAACCTACCAGCCCGCGTAGGGCGCAATCGTTATTGCGCCGTATGAAATGAGTAGATACATTTATAACTATATGGAGTGAATATGCCTGCCTCGTTAAATCAAGTCCTAAAAGTAGCTGATCTTGATGAACTGAAAGCGCTGGGTTCATACTTTGACTTAAAGAAGAACACCGAGAAGCAGCTAGGATTCAAACTAAATATTAGAGGATGGGATTCACTTTTCCAGAGCATCAAACGTCTAAGATCTGTCGTTCCAAAAAATAAAGACCAGTTTTTTAGAATCTGTCAGTGCTATTCATTTAATGACGCAAAACACAAGATTTTTGAACTTCTCGAACTAAAAATAGCGGCAAAGAACAAAAAACAACTGGAAGCTAAACTCGAAAATTTAGTGCGATGCTTTAATGCGTTACATTTTGACCCTTACAAGCGATTTGAAGAGACCAAGTTAAAAAACTTTAAAAACAGCTCAAAATTAGAAGGCATTGAAATTTGCCTATCTTCCGAATCGTCTTCTTTGGAAAGTATTTTAGCTAAGTATAAAAGGTAGCTTTATGGACAAATATGATGCTGCAAATGATTATTACTGTTATCCAAGCTCTATTGTTCTCAAAAACAAGCTCAATATTGTCGATATAAATACCTTGGAAGCTGCTGAACGAGAAATTACGGCAGAAACAGTTAAAGCCATAAGCTACCAATCTCCACCATACAGTCTTGATTATATGAAAAAGTTGCATCGTGATCTGTTTTCTGAACTCTACGATTGGGCGGGAGAATTAAGAACGGTAGATATTGCTAAAGGTGGTACAAGGTTCTGCACTTGTGGACGTATTCTTCCTGAAGCCGAGAAGCTATTTAAAAGTCTGGCAAAAGAAAATTGGTTAAACTCACTCTCTAAAGTCGATTTTTGTAAAAAACTAGCCGAATATTATTGCGAATTCAATATGATTCATCCTTTTCGAGAAGGCAATGGTCGGGTTCAAAGGTTATTATTTGAACATCTTGCATTGTCCGCAGGCTATGAATTAGATTGGGAAAATATCAATCAAGACGAGTGGATACACGCAAATATTGATGGCGTGGTTAATGACGAACCGATGGCTGATATTTTCAACAGAATAGTATGTAGGTTGGACTGAAGCACGAAGCCCAACGTTTACCGCGTGTTGGGCTTCGCTGACGCCCAACCAAACCTACTTTTCCCTGTAAATTCATGTGGATGGACTAGGCTGATTTCCTCCAGTTTTCCATCCTCAACCCCGCAAAGCATCCAAAATCCCGCTGATTATTAGTCACTAAAAATGCGCGCTCAGTGTCAACTTCACCCCACACCATGCCCACCACCCTCACCCCCCAACGCGAACGCTATTTACTCCTGACCCTTGCAGGCATTCAATTTAGTCATATTTTGGACTTTATGATTATGATGCCGTTGGGGCCGATTTTGATGCAGGCATTTGGCATCGGCACGCACGAATTTGGGCTGTTGGTGGCATCCTATAGTTTCAGTGCCGCGTTGTCGGGGCTGTTTGCGGCGACGTTTGTGGATAAATTTGAGCGTAAACGTTTGTTGTTGGTGATGTTTGGTTTGTTTGGACTGGCGACCTTGGCGTGTGGTTTGTCGCCCAATTACGCCATGTTGTTGATTGCACGGGGATTGGCAGGCGCGTTTGGCGGGGTGATGGGGGCGATGGTGCAAACCATGGTGGGGGATTTGATTCCGTTCGAGCGGCGGGCGCGTGCCAGCAGTGTGGTGATGTCGGCGTTTTCGATTTCCACCATCGCGGGCGTGCCGTTGTCTTTGTACCTTGCCAATCAATTCGACTGGCGTGCGCCGTTTATCTTGATTGCGGGCTTGACGGTGTTTTTTATGGTCGTCAGTGCGTGGATTTTGCCCGAAATGCGCCAGCATATTCACCAACGTGCCCATCCTTTTTCCGCCATGTTCGCCGTGCTGCGCGACCCCAATCATTTGCGCGCCCTGCTGTTCTCCGCGCTGATTATTTTTTCAGGCTTTACCGTCATTCCCTACATCACCGTGTATGCCGTGGCGAATATCGGCATTCCACAAAGCCAAATCGCGCTGATTTACCTCACGGGCGGCATGGCGACGCTGATTTCTGCCCGCTGGATTGGTCGCCGCGCTGATCTGATTGGCAAGGTCAAAGTCTATCGCCAAGTGGCTTTTTTCGCCTTGATTCCCTTGTTTGCCCTGACCCATATCACCCACGCGCCGCTGTGGTTATGGCTGATTTGCACCACGGTGTTTTTTGTATTGGTATCGGGGCGGATGATTCCTGCGATGGCGATTGTCACGTCCGCTGCACAACCCAAACTGCGCGGCACGTTTATGTCGCTCAACGCTGCCATGCAGCAACTCGCCAGCGGACTGGCTTCGACTTTAGCGGGCTTTATCATCACCCAAAACGCCACAGGGCAAATTATCGGCTACGCCAACGTCGGCTATATCGCGGTCGGGGCAAACTTATTGGCGATTTGGTTTGTGACGCGGATCACCCTGCACGAACGGGCGGCGGTTTAGAAAAAATCGTCCAACATATGGGATTCAACTGGGATTTTATATTCCTTCAACCAGGCTTTGGCGTGGCGCGGGTCGGCAAAAATTCGCTCATCTTGCTTAATCGCGGCAATGGTCTGACGTATATCTTTGATGTCCACATCGAAAGAAGCGATCACGCGTTTAGGGGTAACACTGGCAAAGGACGAGGTATCTCGTAGGTGTTGACCATACATCACCTTCATATCATGCACTTCCATTTCCAGTTCAACTAATTGATCTTTCAATACTTTATTGAAATGTTTTAGTCTATCTTCGGCAATCAGGTTGATGCTATTTTGGTCAATTTGTTCGACACTCAGTTGCAATTCCAACAACTGCAATAAATCCTTTTTTTTATACGCTACGGTGATGCGCTGCATCAATTCGGTTTTACGTTCGCGTTCCACAGGGTCTTGTTCGCGGTCGGGATGCAACGCGCCCACCAATTGTCGATACACGGCTTGGATAGATTTACTGACGTTGATTTCTTCGGCTTGGGCTTTCTCGGCTTGGGCGAGTTGTTTAGCCGACTGTTTAGTCGTTTGTTTGCCCTGATTTATCTTCAGTGCCTCTTCGCGCATCATGGCGGTAATGAACTCTGCCACCTCTTCGGGCGTGTTCAGCTCTTCCTCAATAGTCTTTCCAAACTGCATTTCTAACATCGACTTCATCAGCTCGGAGGTCGCCGCCTGCATGTCCGCTTGCTCGCTGTCAAAATCAATTTCGCTGTATTGATTGTAAAGTGCCTTGAAATCTTCATAGCCTTCAATCTCAATAAGCTGCATGGCAAGGTCGCAAATCAAATAGGCGATTTTTTCTTGGTCTTTCTTTTTAAAGAGTTTATTGCCATACAAGCCATCTAGCGCACGCGCCAGAGCGGCTTGTTGCTCGCGCAGCTCCTCAAACAAAGGCGTGATGATGAGCGATTTCTGTTGTCGCACCAGCGGCACTTCTTGCCAATCAGCGAGAGTTTTCTTGGCAGAATTTATTTTTTTAAGTAGGGTATTGAACTGCTTTTGTGCGGGGGACAGGCGTGTGGCGGTTTGTTCGATACGGACGGGTTTGGTCATGATGTCAAAAATGGTGCGGAATAAAGAGTGTTAAGAGAATAGCGTGTAGGACAAATAGACCAGCAAATTTTACTAGAAATACGAATTGATCGCACCCAGATGACGATTACATCCCCAGCTCTTTTTGCATTTTTTCCACAATCTCGCGTAGGGCTACGACTTCGCTTTGAAGTTTGATCACATGCGCACTGAGGGCGATGACTTCGCTTGCGTCTAACAGAGAGGGCGAGACGTAGGCAGGCTCATCGTGAAGTTGAACCATCTCGACTTCACCCGACAACAAATGCGCCCAGCGATGTTCACGCGAGCCAGGGAGCTTAGGTAATTTTACCACCCAAGGCGAAGCTGCTTCCGCCAGCTCGTCTAGAAAAGCTTCGACCGAGGAAATGTCGCCAAATTTATACAGGCGGTCACAGTTGCTGCGCAGTTCACCCGCTGTTTGAGGGCCGCGTAGCATCAAAATAGCGATCAAAGCGACGGATTGTTCAGGGAGCTTAAACACGCGGCGGGCATTATGGGCGTAGCGCATCACGCGTCCGCCACTGGATTCCACAATCAGGCTATGCGTGCGCAAAGTATCCAATGCCAAATGCACTTCCTGCTCGGTGACATTCAACACAGGGTCGCGAGCCGTTTTTTGATTGCAACCTAGGACTAAATTATTGAGCGACAAGGGATAGGAATCAGGAACCGTTTTTTCTTTTTCAATCAACACACCCAAGACGCGGGTTTCAAGCAGGGTAAAAATGGGCAAGCTGGTCATCGTGTTTTCCTAAAGGGCGAAGGGGGATGCTACCACGTGGTGTTATTTTTGCTGCTGTAGATAATCATTGAGCCAAAATAAACCAACGATGCTTTTGCTGTCGTTAATTTTGCCTTGGCGTATCCAATCCAGTGCGTCTGGCAGGGATAATTCAAAGACTTCTAAAAACTCGCCATCGTCCAGCTTACTGCCTTCGTGGCGCAGACCTTTGGCTAAAAAGTAGCTAATCTGCTCATCAGAATAACCAATGCACGCCCACGCGGTGGTCAAAAAAGTCCACTCATCGGCGACATAACCTGTTTCTTCTAATAATTCGCGTTGCGCGGTTTGCAACAGCGGTTCGCCTGCGTCGATTTTGCCAGCAGGAATTTCCATAAATTCGCGCCCCGCCGCATAGCGATATTGGCGTTCCATCAACAAATTGCCATTATCCAACATCGCCAACACCGCCACCGCACCAGGGTGACGGATATATTCGCGGCTGCTGGTCGAATGATCGGGCAAACGCACTTGGTCTTTAAATAATTGAATAAAATTGCTTTTATACAACGTAATACTGTCTAAACAATGTTCGGTAAAGGGCATAATGCGTCAAAATAAAGTTGATTTTATAGGATGATTGAGGAGCAGAAAATAAGTGGCTACATTCAGCTTAAGCGGGGGAATACGTCCCCCACTGCGCTTAGCGCCCGCGCCGTCCGCGATACACAAAGTTATTCTTATTGCCATACACGCCAAATGTGGCACGTCCACTTGCCACTAAAGGCAGATAGGAGGGCGGTGTAATCGTCACGTCCACGCTACCTGCATTACCAAAACCTGGCGCGGATAGCCCTATTGCCCCTTGACCATTCGTGATGATAGGAGCCGTCAAGAGGGTTTCACCCGCAACGAGGTTGCCCTGATAATTCCCCAAGGTGACGGGCAAAACAGTCAGGCTGTCGTCGGCGTTGGTAAGATAATGTTGACCATTCCAATACTCAACCATGACAGGCAGCGACAGTGGCGACAACTCGGAACCGTAGGCATTGCTGATACGACTGCGACCATAGCGAACTTCCGTACTCGTGGCATTGACTTGTGTACGATCCATCACGGTGTCGTTGTTGATATCCATATCAAATACCGTGGTAACCCCGTCGCTATCCACAGGTGCGATACCCACATCCAGTGCAATATAAGGGCCGTCCGCTGCCCCCCGCGTGATCGCAATCGGCACCGAAATATCGGCCGTACCGCTCACAAAACTCCCCGATCCATTTGAAGCCACGATAGACGTATCCAGCCGTGAGGTCATATTGGTCGGCGTGGTGCCATCAACGGCTCCCCATACCAGCGTGGCATTGCTCGCACGCGGATTGAGCTTGGCAAACGTCCCTGTGTAATTTTGCGTGGGACTATTGCTGGCATTTGCGGCGGTCAGGGTGAAATTGACATCCATCTGTTCACCCATATAGGTAAAGGGAGAAGCGCAAGGGGTCACTAAATCTGCCAACACGCCGCCACTACACAAATCCGCACGCTCATCAAAGTCGGCGGGGGTGACCATAAAGTGATGGGGAATAAAGCGACCAAAATAGGCGGTGGGTGCAAGGTTACCGATATAGCAACCATATTTACCGCCGACAAGGACGTTGGAATAATCCAAAGTACATTCTGGCACCACCTCCAGCGCATCCAGATTGGCGAAGGTTTTGTCATGTACACCATTCACCCCTAGCTTAAAGTAGCCCACTTCGGTGTAAGTAAAAGCACTCCCCACCGCACTGCCCGTCGCAGCATTCGCAGCATTAAATACGCCAACAACTGTTCCCCCCGCCACCGCCCCCGTGTGTTCGATGATTTGTGCAATATCAATTATCGGCGTACCGCTATAGCCTGCGACTGCCGTTGCCGTCAGGCTAAAGTTTCCCCCTGCGGCGAGCGTCGGCGTTGCCGCCACACTCACGCCCGTCGGATCGGCATTGACGGAGGCGGTCACGGTCAACCCTGTGGGACGAATCACAAACGCATCGGTGGAGCAACTGACCGCTGTCCCTGCCGTAATACGCACTTTGGTGTTTGCAGAGGCGTTGGCATAGCTAAAGGGGACGGTTTTGAACTTCTGATTGCTGAAACTCACGGTTTGCGTACTGAGCTGCGGCAATGCTGCGCACGCGCCTGCGGTGGCATTGACCAATTCAACCGTTAAGGTACTGTTGTAATTGCTGGCATTCAATACATCCAGCGAAAATGCCGTACCCGCCAGTTTGGTAAAAATAGGACTCGCTGCGGCAGCCCCTACCTCGACCGCATCCCAACACGAAGTCGAACTCACAAACGGCAAGCTACAAGCAGCCCCCCCCGCCGCATTGGTACATCCACTTGCGGCTGTCGGAATAGGGCTAATAGCACTCGTCCCTAAGGTTACGGTTTGCGCGCTGGTTGATAAGCTAAGCGTGGTCTGCCCCGTGCCGCCACTGGCAATGCTAAATGGCAGTGTGCCACCAGGTGAACCCGCCCAAGTCACGTTACCCGTCACATTCGCGGTGGTGAAATTAGCAGTGCACGCTGCATCCTGACAGGCTCTGACTGTCAACTGTTCTGGCGCACAGGTCTTGCCTGCCCCCGTATGCTCAATTTGTATGTGGTGCAATGCGACAACAGGCGTGCTATAGGTCACCGCAATGGATATTTCATCGACGGAAATCGTGCGGGCGCGCGTGGTTTTCGCCGCAAAAGCCGCGCCAAATTTGGCGGCATTGATGTCAGCGGGTGTCCATACCGCCCCCCACAAGTCCGCTAAATTACCATGCCCCTCCACAACATCGGCCGTTGTGTACACCGTAGTCTTGGAACGATCAACCGTGCCGATCAAGTCCGCTTTCACCAAACGCATCGCCCCATCACTGCTACGGCTGGTGGCGGAAGATTTGCGCTCGACGTTCACCGCAATGCCTAAAATGGTGGCGGTAGGCGGTATCGCAAAGCCGTACCCCGTGCATTTCAAGAAGTTGGTCGTGCCGTTGACGGTCGCCGTGGCATACAGGTTATCGCTCAAATTCACATTGGTCGTGGGGGTCGGTGCCCAAACCACGGTGCCAATGCCAGCGGTATTGACGCAACTCCCAGGACTCTTGGTGACCGTTCCAACACCAGGCGGTGTCACACAAGGTTGCGTACCCAATACCGTGTAGGTATGCGGACAAGTCACGCCTGTGCCTGCCAAATTAAAATAGGTGTTGCCACTAGGGATGATAGGCGTAGCGGGTGACAGATACGTGACCGTATTCCCCGCAGCCGACGCATATAACACCCCCACACTGGAAACAGCCGCTACCGTCAGATTGGCATTTACGCCTTGCGTCCACGCGTTCGTCGTTTTGTTTTGTGTGATTTTATTGATGCTCACACTGCCGTTGTTGGTTAATTTGGCAGTGGCAGTATTGAAAGTAATGTTGGAAACACTGGCGTTGATGTTGCCAGTGCTACCGATAACGGTACTGTTGGCATAAAGCCTGAGAAAGTTAGTCGTTGCAGTGGGGATGCTAGAATTGATCGTGCCATTGATGGTGAGTACCGAGGTTGAGACGGTTGTTCCAGCTTGATTACGTCCAACATAAAAACGCGATACGCCAGAAAAATTCAATACCGCACCCGCAACAATTTGCGTCGCGAGACCTGACACATAAAGGCGAGAGTTGATGTACGCCCCCACCCCCAAAATACTTGAGGCAGCCCCCGTGACATTCATCTCTCCCCCGCCCGTGATCGTGCCATTATTGGTCAGATCGCCCGTGATAGTTAAGGTATTGCCCGCATCATTCAGCGTTGCACCCGAGTTCACGGCAAGATGAGTCACAGGAACACTACCCACTAAAGAAACCGTATTCGGCGCAGCAATCACGACACTCGCTGCGGCGTTTGGGATAGTAATGATAGGGGTTCCCGTACACGTCCAAACGGCCGCACTCGTCCAATTGCCCGACGCTTTGCTCGTACAAGTCGCCACGGCCAAGGCACTGTTACTCGCCAACAAACCCAGCAAGCCCAATGCGATCCAACCCAATTTTTTGCTCATTTTATGCTCCTTAAGGTGTATGCCGCGCGGTGTTTTCCTGCCACCCTATCCTGACAAAACGACTTCGTCACCCACTATTTCAGCAACCTTGCCGTGGCTATTTGCTCCACATAATTTACGTCACCCGCCACACCCGCTGTTCGCGCCACAGCGGAGACATCGTAGATCCAAACCGTCGCCGTGCCTTCTACCGCAGAAGTCTCATGGCAATTTACCGTCACCGTAAACGGCGCAAGGTTGCCCGCAAGGGGGGGCAGTGGCGTCACCAGTGGGCAAGGAACCCCCATCCAAGCAGCACCTACCTGGCTACTGGCATGGAAAGCCGCCCATTCCACGCCAGTCAATGCAGCTTGGTAAGCGCGTGACCCCATGACATCCATCGTTTGCGTTTGGTTTTGCGTGGTTGAAAGGGTGACGGCAAAAACCCCCAATGCGGCGATCACCACCAGCAAAAAAATAGCCGAGATAAGACTAAAGCCGCGTTGTAAAGAGGGTATCATGGCACGTTATTGATATGGATTTCGTTATAAAGACTGACACTTTCGCCGCCGCTGGTGAGCGTCAGCCGTACCCCCAACAACCCCATACGCTGGTTAGCAGCGATGTAATCAATGGCACAAGCACTGACATTATTGGCAAGAATCGCGCTCGGTACACCCAATAAGCTGGGTGCAACTTGGGTGGGTTTAAAGCCATATCCCCAATGCCGCACCAGCTTTGCCTGACCATTGCCACGTGCATCTAATGTCCCTAAGGTGCCTTCACACGCATAGGTGACGGCTTGTTGCACCCCATCAACCACATCAAAACGCCGACTAGGTAATGCTGCCGTACTCGGAAACTGCGTTGCGGTAAAAGTCACCGAATTCACGCCAGAGGCTGTGACGGCGCGCAGTACACCCGAGTTCGCCGCCGTGGTGTCGTAAGGTGGATTACCGCTAGACTGCGTGCTACCCACCACAATCGCATCGCCTGCGGCGAAGGAAATGGGGAGGCCGCCGATAATGTCAAAGCTGCTGTCGGCTGGTGCAGAGGCGGCAAAATCCAATATATCTCCTACCGCCGAACCCGATGATAAGTCTGCCAATGCCCGATAACGCCCGCCATCCTTCGTCGGCAAAAACTCCACACACGGCGTAGCCCCACAACCTAGGACGCGTATGCTATTAGGTACCGCCGTGCTAATGTCACCCGTTAAGTGATACAGTGCCGTATCGGCAATGTCGGTTAGCTCCGCACGACGCGCGATGTCTTGATATTGCTGGACGGGAGCTTTGAGAAACACGGCAACCATACCGCCGATAATGCCCGTGATCACCATCACCATCACCATCTCGACCAAGGTAAACCCTGTTTGCCGCCGCAACCTAGCCACGCCAAGTAGGGCAGGCGTGACTTTGTACATATCGCTTGAATGCTCGTTTTTCATCAGTAAGCTGTCCTGTAGCCCGTCGCGGTAACGGAAAGCCCTTGCGGTGCGGTCACGGTCACGTCTATCTGCACCGCACTCACCGCTGGGATCCCGCTCATACTTTGCGGCACAACCGTCACGCTGGCATCGTAATTTGGCAATATCGCAGAAGCAGAGGTAGGATCATTCACGGCGAAAATACCTGAAGTGGCAAAGCCGTGGTAATCACTGATGAGGTGATAAGCAGAAGCGCGATTCGCCTGCGTCACGACCACATTCACCGCACCCGATGCGGGCGTAAAATCCTGCAATTGAACCTCTTCTAACAAGGAATACGCGACCGCAATGGCTTGCTTGCGCAATAAGGGATCGGCACTGCCACGGGTGGCTTGGTTCATCACCAGCAGTATGCCCGCGAGGGCGACGCTGACGATCACGATAAACATCACCAATTCGACCAGACTTGCGCCGTATTGTTTGTTACGCTGATTAGAGGTGAACATAACCTGTCTCCGCTTCAACAATAATGGTCGTGGTCATCCCGCCTCCCGTCACTGCGATGCTTTGCAAAGCACTGGGTCGCCCTATGGCATTAAAGGTAAAACTAGCGTTCGCTACGACAATACCACTGGGGGCATTGATTTCGTACTTCGCACCGCCACTTAAAGACGGCAGAATCGTGTCACAAGGATTGGTCACGCTAAGGGTCAGCGCAAGCGTATTATTGCCTGTGATATTGACACACACGGTATGGTGCTGCGCAATGGCAACCTTTTGCGCATAGCGCAAGCTGGCCTGAACTTGGTCAGAAAATCCGCGTGATTGAAAAATAGTGCTGCCCAGAAAGCGCGGTGCGGCATACACCGCCAAGACCGCGACGATGACCAAGGTGGTAATCAATTCAACCAAGGTAAAACCCCGTATGCCCCGTGGTAGGCGGTTAAACATAAACGCCTCCGCGCGGATGAGTCGCAACACAAAAACCATGCCGCCATACCTGAACACAAGATTCGCACGCAAACATGAGAGCGACGATAGGGGCTGCGATTAAAGACATGTTGAAAAACCTTCAAAAACAAAATTTATCAAGGAACCCAGTGTAGCAAAATCCACCCGCAGTGGGCGATAAAATGCAGCGAGGCTTATTTGCTGCGTAAGTTATACCTTGCCGCGTCATGGTTTGGCGATTTAGGCGCGTCTTGCGGGATGCGATGCAAGGCGCAAATTGCACCGTGTGGTCGCTTCACACCAGCAATTTGCAACGCCGCAGCGCGCCCGCGAGACGATGAATAAATTGCTAAATTGTGGCGAGGCAAGGTATAGAATGCGCTATGCGAAAATTCTTCCAGCAGCACCTACCCGATGCCGCCCATGTACAACAACGCTTCCCCGCTTGGTTACGTGGCTTTCATCACCCTAATTTATGGCATCTTAATCGACGTTCCGTCGCAGGCGGTGTCGCGGTAGGCTTATTCTGCGGACTTATTCCAGGACCATTACAAATGATCGCGGCGGCATTGGGCGCGGTGTTATGTCGTGTCAATCTTGCTGTTGCCGTGTTTAGCACACTGTACACCAACCCATTTACCATCGTGCCGCTGTATTGGTTGGCGTATCAACTCGGTGCTTGGGTCACAGGTGTACCGCCGCTATCCCACTTGTCCGACTTAGCACTACCTGACTTACATTGGCATAGCTGGATAACTGAACTCACGCGATGGCTAGGGCAATTAGGCGAACCGTTGTTTATCGGTCTGCCACTGCTAGGCATAAGCTTAGCAATACTAGGGTATGTGATCGTGCGACTATGCTGGCGCATCGGCGTACTCTGGCAATGGCAAAAAAGAAAATCGCGACGTAACATGCAACAAGCTCCATAAATTGCATGCTTACGTCACAAGCCCCTGCGCCTAAATTTTCGGGCATATTAAGCGGTTATTCGTTAGTCGCTAGTTAATGGTAGAAAGCTGCTTGCTACTGTATTTTTTAAAATATATTCAAGTAGATGAGAAAACCTTTCCACCCCAACAACTAAAAACTAACGACTAACAACTCAATACCCGATTAAGCGATTTATTGAGTTAAGCATGACGGGTACTGGCACATGCTTAAAAGGCGAGATCGTAGCTCGCGGTCAGCAAATCAAGATGCCCCATAGGAAGGGATGTATTTGTATTGGATTTCGCCGTAAAAAAAGGCATTTGCGCATTGTTTTTCCAACGATCATATTGCAGTTTTAACGCACTGCTATTATCCAACTCATAACGCAACAACAAGGAAGTCGTGCTGTGCGCTTCACTTTGCGAAGGGTCTAAGCCTGCTGCCACATCTAGCCGCTGCACCATGTGATAGTTATTGTAGGTCAACATCGGCAACCACTTCCCAACACGATAGCCCAAGCCATACACCTCACTAAAATCTTCACCGTAAGAGGCTTTGCGGTTGATATACAAAAACTCTGCGCGCGCCACCCAATGCTCCGCATCCGCATTCAAAGAAATGCCGTACAGGTTTTGCGCTGTTTTGGTATTAAACGCCAAGGGGGTAGTCGAAAAAGGATTGGTATTCTGAATGTTAGATTGCAAATACATCAGCCGCGAGGTAAACCAATCCCGATTTAACACCAGATCTGCCCCCAAGATATTAGACCAACGACTATCAGTACGGGTATTAGCCCCGTTGTAAATCTTCCAATAACCGCTATTTTTAACGGTCTCGTCTCCTGCAAAAAAGTTCATACTCGACGACCAGTCACCCCAATCATCGCGGTATAACACATTGACTCCGTTGTAATTGACAATTTCCCAGCCATACATTTGCGGAGCCAAATGCACCCAAGGATAGGACATCCCCAAATCTTGCGATTCTGAATAAGACAACAAGGGCAAACGTTTACGCCCCACTTGCAAGGTCAGCTCATCGCTCAGTTTCCAGTCCGCATATAACCATTCAAAATCCAGTTGACCGCCTGCGGCCCCCCGTGCCACCACCTGTCCTGTGACTGAAAAACGAGGATTAAACACGGCAGAGCCTTGCAAACCTAACTTGGTGTCAGGTCGCCATTGCACGCTCCCTTGTTGATACACGCCCGTTTGCGCGTAATCAGAGACGAAACAAGGACAATTAAAACCACTACTCGGCTGTGCCGCCCCGCCATTGAGGGTCGCCCCTGCCGCCAAAGTAAGAAAACCAGAACCTCGAAAATCGACCCCACCCAACTCAACCGCCCTACCCAAAGGCGAAATCAACATCAATATGCCCAAGGTGAGTATTGGGAATAATTTTTTAAGGTACATACACGC
>FZPZ01000164.1_pt1 | contig 42130 bp, 39 predicted proteins | sample 1534811 | NCBI WGS metagenome assembly FZPZ01 (sample SAMEA104161953, study PRJEB21768) | metagenome | biome: subterrestrial habitat; feature: phreatic zone; material: underground water | place: France | collected 2016-06-01 | depth 60 m | reverse complement strand
CTGTGTCAGCGAAGAGGTGCGCATTCTACAGAGTTATTTAACACTGTCAACACCTTTTTGAAACTTCTTCTTAATCTTCGTTTCGTACAATACATACAAAACCAAAACTCAGAAGCCGCGCCCTGTGTCAGCAGCGAAGCCCGCTAATATAGCCAGTCGGGCATTTACTGTCAAGAAGTTTTGGGATTAAATTTTGCTACCGTGATGACTCAACGTGTGGTGATTTTGAAAATAGCGGATTTACCACCTATCGTTAACGTCGTGTTGGTTGCGGTGAGTGCCTTGATTGCGGAGGTACGCTGTACTTGGACGCTGTCATTCAAATTCACCACACCTGCCACACTGGTGTAAACGCCGCCATTGATACGATACGCACCGCCCGCGCTGACGCTAATCGTGGTTGGAGCATTGATTCCTGTAACGTTGATGATATTGGATGCAATTGGGGTTGATAAAGGTACGCCCGCTTGTGCGGTCAGACCAAACACATTGGGTAGCGTGTCTTTTGCGGCAGTGGTGCTGGCGAAAATAGCCACCACGTTGCCGATGGTCAAGGTCGAAATCACTTTAGTGGCGTAATTAGCAGCAGGAAGTTGTCTGATTTTCACCGTATCACCATTTTTTACCATGCCCGCAAGACTGGTATAAAGCCCGCCGTTGATGCTGTATTCGCCATTGACCACCTTGATGGCGGTGGCAGTATCTATACCACTGACGGTGATGATTGCGGATTCAACGGCGGTGGCGAGCGCGACATTCGTTTGGGCGGGAAAGCTAAACGCATTGGGGGTAATGTCTTGCGTGACACTGGTGAAGCGGGCCGTGATGCCGCCCACAATCACTTGACTGGACACACTCGCTTGATAACCTGCCCCCGCAGTATGTTTAACCTGCACGACATCTCCATTTTTCACCACGCCTGCTAGATTAGTGTAAACACCGCTATTGATGCGATATTGCCCACCCGAAATGGTGATGGGTGTCGGGGCATCCAGCCCGCTAACGGCGACAGGAGCGGATTGAACCACAGAGGATGGCACGATGGCGGTTTTGGTGGCGAAGCCAAACGCATTAGGCAAGGTATCCGTTCCGACGGGTAAAGGCAGGCGATTTAAGTCTCGAATGGTAGATTTTAGGCGGGTATTGGTGGTGGTACTCTCGCCAGGGTAGGTATTCCAACCACTGTAAATCCCAAAACGCGATTCGTGATAATTAAACAATTGGCGGCTAATGCCGTAATAATTCATGGCATCGTTGATGTCGCGCAGCCATTGTTCCGCACCCAGATTTTTGTCGAATTTTTGATGCACTACACCATATTCGCCAATGTTAATCGGTACGGTGAATTTGCCTGTCACGCTATTGTAAAAAGGCAAAAATTCATTTTTGAGGTTATTTTTAAAGGTGGGTAATGTGCCTGTATAAGGTGCTGTGCCTGTGTCCGAGCTGGCAAAAGTATCGTAATAATGCGCATCGTAAATGATATTGCCAAAGGGCAAAGGGTAAAAACGCGCATCAATGCCCAAATCATTGGGGTGATAAGATTGCTCAATGATAATGAGATGGTTAGGGTCAACCGCCCGCATTTTGCTAATCAAGCCTTGTGCATAGACAAACCAATTATCCACATAGGGTTCGTTAATCAAATCATAAGCGGCAATCGTGGTTTCATTTTTATATCGTCCTGCAATGGCGACCCATAAGTTTTCTAGGCGCAATTGAATGTCGGGGCGGGTGTTAAAGGTATGAAAACTAGGCAGTTGCGTGCCACCAGGCGGTTCGTGCATGTCTAAAATCAAACGAATATTGTGTTTTTTCGCCCACAAAATATTGCGCTCTAACCACGCCCAGCCTTCCTCTTTATAGACCCCAGGATTGCTGTTATCTTCAAAAAACACAAACGACATCATCAGCCGAACGGTGTTGTACCCTAAGCCTGCGATTTCTTGATAAGCCCTTTCATCGTGGTTTTTAAAGCGAAAGTTATCAATCGCATTTTCCGTACCCGCGATATTATTGCCATAGTTATAGGCAGATAAGTTAATGCCATTCAGGATAACAGGTGTTTTTGCCGCACCCACGACTAAACTGTTGCCACTGGCTTGCAGCAAGGTGTTTGTGTCCAAAGTCACAGGGGGGACATAGCCAATTTCAGCGGTGGTTAAAGGTTTGACATAAACATCGTCTATATAAGTTGGGGTATTCAGCGCGCCACTGATGCACAACTTAACGCTGTCCGTGGGCAGAAAATTGGCGATATACACACCAAACAACTGTGTCCAACGATCCCCGTAGGCATAGCTGGTATTGGCAAAACCATCGACATAAATCGGTGCTGCGCCATTTTTGATAATCCCCATGCGGAGTGGTGCCGCCGCACTCCCTGCGGCAAGCCGCGTGCGTGCGCCAAATTCGTACAGTGTCCCCGCACGGAATTGACGCGCATCCAAGGTGTAAATCGCATCATTCGGGCAATAGTTAAAGGGAGATAACACTTGCAGCCCCGTTGCGCCACTAAAAGCCGCCGCCGTATTTAAGCTCAAGACCGATTTGGGGCTGCTCCATGAAATAAAATTTTGCTCAAAACCGCCATCGGTCACCAAGTTAGAAGCGGCGAGTGCTGACTGCGCGAACAAAAGCCAAGGTGCTGCAAAACCTATTTTCCAACGCAACGTGCGGGTTAAACGTGGGCAATAGCTGATGTTTTTGGTGTTCATAGCACTAATCTCTCCATAAAATAACAACGATGCGTCTCTTTTAATGACCAGGATAACCTCAACGGAGAGATTTATTTCATACAACGACTCCCCCATCCACCCCTATCCCCTAATAAGTACCAGTACATAAATTTTCAGGTATTTTAAGCTACTAGTCGTTAGTTTAATGGCGGGAATCTGCCCGATACTATATTTTCTACAATATATTCAAATAGATAATAAAAAATTTTCACTCCGAAAACTAAAAACTAACGACTAGAGACTAACAACTCAATACCCAATTATTTGTACATAACGCCTTACAGTTGCGTATTAGCAAATTCTAAACTGGTGATAAACTAAAGACAATCTATTTTGTGTCCTCGCCCTCATTTTGCGCGAACCGCCTGTTTGTCTGCTTGAAATAAACTTAGATAAAAACATCAAAGCGCGTATTGCTACCCCACAGCCTGCCATAAACAGGTAAAATCGCGCTCTGTTGTCCATTCATCGCTTTTACACTATGTTCAAACTCAAAATTGCTGTTTTCTGGTTGCTGTACGTACTGCTGATGCAAACGAGTGTCGCGCGCGAAGAAGATAAAATTACGTTGAATTTTGTAAATACCGATATTGAATCGGTCATTAAAGCGGTGGGAATGATCAGTGGCAAAAACTTCATCATCGACCCGCGCGTCAAAGGGACGATTAACATCGTGTCGTCTAGCCCTGTTTCTAAAGACTTAACCTATCAAATTTTGTTGTCTGCCCTACGTTTGCAAGGATTTAGCGCGATTGAAAATGGCAATGTCATCCGCATTATTCCTGAAGCAGATGCCAAACAAAGCAGCACCCCCGTCAGTGATCGCAACAATACCGTTTCGGGGGATAAAATTATCACGCAGGTTTATCCCTTGCACTATGAGTCCGCCAGCCAACTCATTCCTGTATTGCGCCCGCTAATTGGCCCTAATAACAGCATTGTCGCTTATCCCAATACCAATACGCTGGTCATGACCGACTATGCTGACAACATTCGTCGCCTAAATAAAATCATTGATGCGATAGACCAACCCAATAATGGCGAATTTATTACGTTAAAACTAACCTATGCCTCCGCAGTAGATTTAGCGCAGATGTTGAGCAAGTTATTTGCCGAAAGTGCCGCCCCTGGTGGTATGGCAGAAGTGGGGCGACGCGTGCAAATTACCGCCGATGCGCGCACCAATAGTTTGTTGGTGCGGAGTGATAATCCTGCGCTGATGGCGCGGGCGCGCACCTTGGTGATAGGCTTGGATGTACCCACGAGCAGCGCGGGCAATATCCACGTGGTGTATTTGCGCAATGCTGAAGCACCTAAGTTAGCACTCACCTTGCGCGCGATTTTGAGCGGCGATACGTCTAATGTTGCCACCAATGCAACACCTGTGACAGGACAAGCAACAGGGGGGGCAGGGGTAATACAAGCCGATGTTGCCACGAACTCCTTGATTATTACCGCACCCGATAATTTGTATAACACCTTGCGGGCGGTGATTGACAAGTTGGATGCGCGCCGCGCCCAAGTATATGTCGAAGCGTTGATCGCCGAAGTGACTACGGACAAAGCCGCTGAATTTGGCATTCAATGGCAAAACATGAGCGGCTTAAATGGCACAACGCCTAGCGTGATTGGTGGCACGAATATGGGCGGCGTGGGGACGAACATTGTCGGTGCGGCGACCAATATCAGCACGGTAGGGCGAGGACTGAACATCGGGATTGTCAAAGGTCAGATCAATATCCCAGGGGTGGGATTGGTTGCCAATTTGGGCGTACTGGCGCGGGCATTACAAGCCGATGCCAATGCCAACATCCTATCCACCCCGAATTTACTGACGCTGGACAATGAAGAAGCCAAAATTGTCATTGGTAAAAACGTGCCTTTTGTCACAGGACAATATGCCCAAACGGGAACAGCGGCAACCGCCACCCCCTTCCAAACCATAGAACGCAAAGACGTGGGGCTGACCTTACGGGTGAAACCCCAAATTTCCGAAGGCGGCACGGTACGCCTGCAAATTTACCAAGAAGTCTCCAGCATCGACACCCTCACCACCAACACAGCGGGGGTTGTCACCAACAAACGCTCAATTGATTCCACGGTATTGGTCGATGACGGGCGCATTATTGTGTTGGGCGGCTTGATTCAGGACGACGTGAAAGACAGCGAAGAAAAAGTGCCTATCTTGGGCGACATTCCTATTCTGGGCAACTTGTTCAAATACCAAAAACGTCAACAAGTTAAGACTAATTTGATGGTGTTTTTGCGTCCCTTTGTGCTGAAAAATGCTGAGGCTTCTGCCACCATCACAGGTGATCGCTACGAATTTATCCGCAATTTGCAAGGCGAAGAACGACTCACAGGCAGCCTATTACCTGATATGAAAATGCCTGTGCTGCCAGAGGTGAAGTTTGATGTTAAGCCTAAGTAATTTGGTAGGTGCGAATTTATTCGCACGAGTTAGGAATCTTTGCCCATGACCCGTCCTTTTGATCCTCAACTGGTTAAAAAGCTAAGTTATTCTTTTGCCCGCGCTCACGGGGTGATTGCGGCGCAACATGTTGAATCAGGTATCGAAACGTGGGTGCGCCATGATGTTAAACCCACCGCCCTTGCCGAAGCGCGCCGCGTGTTGCATCAGCCTTTGCTGCCATTATTGAAAACCCCCGATGAATTTGACCGTTGTTTAGCGCAAGTCTATGGCAGTGTCGATGGACATGCCGCCAGCTTGATCGACGATTTGGAGCAGGAATACGATCTGCAACAATTAGCACAGGAAATGCCGCAAATCTCCGATTTATTGGAAGCCGAAGACGACGCGCCCATCATTCGCTTGATTAACGCGTTGCTCAGTCAAGCCTTACGCGAACACGCCTCTGACATTCACATCGAAGCCTTTGAAACTCGCTCCGTGGTACGTTTCCGCGTCGATGGCATGTTGCGCGATATCCTCCAGCCGCAACGCGCGCTCCATGCCGCAATTGTGTCGCGTATCAAAGTCATGGCACAGTTGGACATCGCCGAAAAACGTTTACCGCAAGACGGGCGCATGGCGTTGCGCTTGGCGGGACATGCCGTGGATGTGCGGGTTTCGACCTTGCCCACGGGACACGGCGAGCGCGTGGTGTTGCGTTTGTTGGATAAAGAAGCGGGACGACTGAGTTTGTCGGTCTTGGGGATGAATCCTGAGCTGCGCGACAGTTTGGAAGCTTTGATCCGCCAACCGCATGGCATTGTGCTGGTGACGGGGCCGACAGGTTCGGGCAAAACCACCTCGCTGTACGCAGCACTTTCTGGCTTGGATGCAGGCGTGATGAACATTGTGACCGTCGAAGATCCGATTGAATACGACCTCGACGGCGTGGGACAAACCCAAGTCAATAGCAAAATTGACATGAGCTTCGCGGTCGCGCTGCGCGCCATTTTACGCCAAGACCCCGACGTGATTATGGTGGGTGAAATCCGCGACTTGGAAACCGCGCAAATTGCGGTGCAAGCCTCGTTGACGGGGCATTTGGTGTTAGCGACCTTGCACACCAACGATGCCGCCGCCGCCGTCACCCGTTTGGTGGATATGGGCGTAGAGCCATTTTTGCTGTCCTCAGGCTTATTGGGCGTGTTGGCGCAACGGCTAATCCGCAAATTGTGTCCGCATTGCAAACGCGCCTACACCCCCGATGCCGCAGAACTCGCCACATTACCGCAAGCAATCAAGGTGTTATACGCTCCCGTCGGCTGCCCCAGCTGCAATCAAACAGGCTACGCAGGGCGCACAGGGATTTACGAATTGCTCACCATTAACGACGAATTGCGCCGTTTGATGCACAGCGGCACAGACGAAGCCGCGTTACGCGATGCCGCCCGCGCAGGGGGAATGCGCGCCATGCGCGACGACGGCATACGCTGGGTCATGGCAGGCGAAACCGCGCTGGAAGAAGTGCTGCGCGTGACACGGGAAAGTTAGCAGTGCGGAAAATAATAGGTGCGCACAGCGCACCCTACAGGGCTACACACGTTTAGGGTACTCATGGCAGGCTATCAATACGAAGCAGTTGAAATCGAAAGTGGGCGCGCCAGAAGTGGCGTGATTGAAGCCGACAGCGCGAAACTGGCGCGCAGCAAATTGCGCGAACAAGGGCTGATTGGTTTGGAAATCAATCCCTTATCGGGTGATGGCACAACGAACAAATTTCGCTTCGCCCGCAGCATCCCCGCCGTGGAACTCAGCCTCTTCACCCGCCAATTCGCGGTATTGCTGGAAGCAGGCTTGACCATCGAGCAATCGCTCAACGCCTTGATAGAACAAGCCGAAGCCCCCGCGATGCGCCAAATTTTGGCCGCCATACGCGGTGACATTTTGGCAGGGCAACCGCTCGCTCGCGCCTTGGAAAACCACAAAGGCGCGTTTCCCGAAATCTACCGCACGCTGATCGCGGCAGGCGAACAAACGGGCAAATTAGGACAAGTCTTGTTGCGCCTCGCCGACTACCTCGAAGCCCGCCACGCCCTGCGCCAAAAAATCGGATTAGCACTTATTTACCCCGCCATCATCAGCCTGGTCGCGGTCATCGTCGTCCTCGCCCTGCTCACCTACGTCGTCCCGCAAGTGGTCAACGTGTTCCACGACACCAAACAAGTGTTACCTTTTTTGACGCGTGCCCTGTTATGGACCAGTGACACGCTGAAAACTTACGGCATTTACGGCGCGATTCTGTTGGCGGGCGGGGGCTACGCCCTGCAAAAATTGCTACAAATCCCCGCCTATCGCATCCGCTTTGACGCATGGACATTGCGCTTGCCGCTGATCGGCAAACTAATACGCGGCATGAATACCGCCCGCTTCGCCAGCACTTTGGCGATTTTGGTCGGCAGCGGCGTGCCGTTGTTGCACGCCTTGAGCGCGGGCGCGGGCGTGGTGAGCAATTTACCCATGCGCAGCGCGGTGGAAGAAGCCGCCCGCAAAGTCCGCGAAGGCGGCAGCTTGAGCCGCGCCATCGCCCAAAGCAAAGCCTTCCCGCCGCTGTTCGTTCATTTGATCGCCAGCGGCGAAGCCAGCGGCAAACTCGAACACATGCTAGACCGCGCCGCCACCCAACAAACCCAAGAACTCGAAACCCGCGCCGCCGTGATGACAGGCTTGTTTGAACCCCTACTGATTTTGGTCATGGGCGTGGTGGTATTGCTGATTGTATTAGCGATTTTGCTGCCGATTTTTGAGATGAATCAGTTGGTGCATTGAGGGCGTAGGCACGGAAAATTTGCAAGGTTTTGTAGGTTGGGTTGAGCGTCAGCGAAGCCCAACAAATCATGCAATACACGCTGAACGTTGGGCTTCACCACGTTCAACCCAACCTACTCCCCGACGCGACTTGCGATAGCACGAAATAAAGCGTCTAATCTCGCCCACATCAAATGCACTAACATTAACCGTCATAACAATACATCTCTGCCGCCATGGAAATACCCCATTTTGTCTCTCTTGTCTTAGCATCAGCAATAGCCGCATTTGGGACAAGCACGGCGTATGCACAACAATCATTTCAACTTTCGTCCAAGTTTGTTGAGGCAAAGTTTTTCGGCAAACAACCATTCTGGAATGGTCAGCATCGTTTCGGAAATGTGCTCTGCCTAACATTTCCTCGCGCCAATAATGCCGAGGCACTTGCTGAGGCAATGTATAACAACAACACGCTTTATTTCAGCCGTGCCATGTATAACGACATGACTGCAATTTATGTCGTATCGTCGGTTGTTCCCGCAGGAAGATCGGTGAAAATGGAGATTGGAAATCTCGCGGCTCAAAATCAAAAAAATATTGCCGCGTATCCGCGCAATTTCAGCCAGCGCGAAACGAGTGGTGTTTTAGGAGCGTCGTTGATATTGACCGTGCGTAACGTCAAGGAAGGTGGAAATGATGCGCCATTCCCCTTTATGCGAACAATCGACCTGCGTGCGGACGCGCCGCTTACATCGCTCTCGGTGCATCGACTATTCGTTCATGAACATGACCGCATTGAGGTTGCGGGACTTAGATATTTCAAGGCTCCTATTAGCGAAGACCAAGAAGCGCAAGCCGTTTCCGAACTATCAGCACTTGTCGAGCAAGCAGCCGAGTCACTTCAGTCATGCACCTCCAAGTTGCCATCACCGCAGTAAGGGGAGATTTTAGTTCGCGTAGGGCGCAATCATTGTTGCGCCGTATGTAAATTTATTATGGAATCAAATAATTGGTGCGATGCGCGTCACTTATTGCACCCTACGCGCTTTTTAGGGTGTCTGTTTAGCATTGGGCAGCGTGATTTCCCGCACACGCTGTTACGAATTTTATTTGCGGGTTTACGAAAGGAGAATTCAGCGATGGGTACTCTTGACAACACAATGACATTTGGCAATGCAATATCAACCTGCATGTCGAAATTTTTTAATTTTAACGGCAGAGCATCACGACCTGAGTATTGGTGGTTTTATCTTTTTACACTTCTTCTTAGCTGGGCTGCCATCTTGATTGACAAAACAGAGGTTGTTTCAATGTTAATTAACCTTGTATTTCTTCTCCCTGTTCTTGCCGCAGGCGCAAGAAGACTACACGACACTAATCGTAGTGGTTGGTGGCAACTTCTCATGCTGACAATCATTGGAATAATCCCATTGATTATTTGGCTGGCGAGCAAAGGTAGCGATCAAGAAAATCAATATGGAAGCCCAGCCTAACCCTACATCAAGCGCGTAACAAGGGGGCAGGCTTTCGTAAAATATCCCTACCATGACCAGCCCGCGTAGGGCGCAATCGTTATTCTGCTGCATGTAAATTTGTTATGGAATCAAACAATTGGTGTAATGCACTACGCTTATTGCCCCTACGCGCTGGCTCTGTTATAAAATGCTCACCTTCTTAACCCTTAGAGATTGCGATGTCGGTTGCTTACGCTCACATTATCGAACAGGCGATTGTATTGCCGCCTAGCGAACACGCTCAGTTGGCGGAGGCTCTCCTTGAGTCATTGCAAACAACGCCCGCAGCCGACATTGAGCCCGCTTGGGAAATCGAAATTCAAAAACGCGTTTCTGCTTTCAAACAAGGTGTTTCTGAGCTGTTTAGTGCCGAAGATGTTTTTGCTGAAGCAAGGCGTTTAGCCAAGTAGGGTGTGTCATGCGTACCCTATGCCTATACTGGAGTTGCGATGAAAAATACTAAGTGGTCGGATGCCGACAAGAAAATCGCACGGAGAGCATTTGATGCCGCATTGCAGCGGGAGTGTATGGCACTCGTGGAACAATTCAGGACTTCCGCCGCGCAGGTAAAGAATCTAGATGACATTTGGGTAATCAATGACCACTTCACAAAACAGCGAAAATTGATTGATCGGAAATACGATTACCGCTATTCGCAACTTATCTTCCTATTCGGTCAGTTGCTCAGAGAGAAGTTCATTGAAGCACAAGACATTGAGGGGCTGAGTGAAGAAAAACTTCAACTCATTCATCACCTCGCCGCTCTCTAAAGAATCAATAGCAAATCAAGAAAAACCGTGTACGGTGCAATCATTATTGCGCCGCATATAAACTGTACTTTTAATCAAAGAGTTGGTGCAATGCGCTGCGCTTATTGGCACCCTACGCGCTGATTTTGGTCATGGGCGTGGTGGTGTTGCTGATTGTGTTAGCGATTTTGCTGCCGATTTTTGAGATGAATCAGTTGGTGCATTGAGGGCGTAGGCGCAGCAAATTCGCAGGGTTTTGTAGGTTGGGTTGAGCGTCAGCGAAGCCCAAAAAATCATGCCATACGTGATGAACGTTGGGCTTCACCACGTTCAACCCAACCTACGCGACTTGCGACAGCTCAAAATAAAGCGTTTAATCTAGCCCGCGATTGAATCGGAACGGCACTTTTTAGGGTGTCTATTTAATGTGTTGCGCAGCAGCGTAGACACAATGGAGGTTTGAAAATGAACTTGAATAATAACCCCACTATTGAACAACTGATATCACTTTTTTCTGCTCAGCATGATGATGCTGGCAACCACATACTTTGGGTGGCTCAAGACGGGGCTGTCAACCTTAGCTTGTTGCCAGCAGAACTAACCCCAGTAGGCTTCGAATATGCAACCAATAGCATGAAAATGCGATTTGAAACATTTGGCTGTGGTAATAAATATGTTGGTGCATCTGCGGCGCAAGATGAAAGGTTCATGCGTGACACATTCTCCTTGCTGTTAAGAGGCTGGTCTGAGCGGAGTACGGGCGGAGGCGTCGAATATTTTAGTGATTGAAAACTAGAGCACACCTAGTCCGTCGGTCGACAGGATCTGCACAAGGGCAGACCTTGAGTTCCGCGTTAAACAGAGAGCGTTAAATGTCACAGGAAATTATTATTGGGATTGTTATCGCGGGCTTTTTTGTAATGAACTTGGTGAGTAAGTTTCTTCCGAAAAGTCAACCCAAAGAGAAGCAATTCAAGTGTTCACGATGCGGTGCATTTGCTCCACACACAGAACGCACTATTGAGGCTTGGAGAAATAACAAAACCAAGTTTTATTGCCAATCCTGCCACGCTAAGTGGCTGAAGTCTCGGCCACCACAAGAGAACGGGCAATTTTCCTCGCATGGAGGCTCTCGGTCTGGTTGCCTCAGTATAGTTTTTCTTTTTGCGCTGGTTCCTCTGGCTGGATACTTTCTATTGCAGATATACGTTTAATACACCACTCAAGCCCGCGTAGACCTCAACTGCACCACAAGTCATTTTTGCCCTCCACTCAATATAGGCCGCTTATGTACCCAATGAAAAAGACGATTTTGATAGCGATAGGCTTATTTGTGGTCGATGCCTTTGTCCTGAGTATGGGCGCGATGGCTTTCATCATGGCATTGGGAATTCTCTTTTGGTTTTTGCCTGAAGTGGTGCTATTAAAATACCGAAATCAGTCGCCAAAGGTTCCTCTGACCAAGATAGCCATCTATAGCGCAATGATTGTGGCGGTGATGATCGCGAACGCTGCGAATAATATGCTGGCAAAGTCCCGTGCAGAAAATTTGGTTGTTGTCATCGAGAAATATCATCAATCCACAGGTCACTATCCTGAAAATTTAGAAGCCCTTGTCCCCGCTTATATTCCCGAAGTGCCAACCGCAAAATTCGCAGTGTTTCCAACCAAGTTCAAATACTCAAACTCTAAAGACACCACTTTGCTGCTTTATGTGGCGACACCGCCCTTTGGTAGAGTGACCTATAATTTCAACCGTCAATCATGGGGTTACATTGACTAGCCCGCGTAGAGCGCAATCGTTGTCGCGCCGCCTCAACTTATTGCCAATCAATGGGGGCGATTCGCTTATTGACACGCGGACTAAATTTGTCGTTCATGCCAATATGAACGTTTTCTTGCCTTCATCACCGACTCAAAATGGAAATCGACATTCTTAAACCTAGCATAGCGAAATATGTTTTTCTCGCGGCACTTTGTATCCCGTTTAGTCTTGTTCTATATGCCTTTGTTTATTATGAGCTCTTCACGCCAACCGTCGCCATATTGCTCGGCGCGGTGTTTTGGGGATATGTATTTTTATTACCGTTAGTCATGGATTTTGCGCCTCAACTGGCACGGCATCCTACCAAGGTGGCGTTTCAGGGCATACAGGGAACGCACTACACTTTTGACAATGCCCGTGTGAGAGTTTTTTATAGCGAGGGAAAAGTTTGGCTTGCCACTCAAGATATTTATAGCGCGCTTAATTTGCCATTGAGCAGTGCAGAACGGCGACGTTTAGTTGATGGTAAGCGTCACAGCGTCATTCCAGGCACAAAAATTATTGGCGTTTCCGAAACAAATTTTGCCTCGTGTATGCTTTATTTGCGGACACCCGAAAAAGAACGCTTTATGCTTTGGGTTGAGCGAAGTGTCATGTTACCCATACACAACAAAGCCGAACAAGGCATTGCGATTTCCGAAGAGGTAAATCGTTAAGCGTTGATACGCCTGCTTTGACCCATGTAGAAATCGTTTGCCGACAGAGGACGCAACGTTATTGCGCCGCATATGAATTTGATTCGTAAGCACCTGCGCCTAAATTTTCGGGTATTCTGCGCTGCTAGTCGTTGGTCACTAGTCACTAGTTAATACGGGGAAGCTGCCAGATACTGTATTTTTTACCCTATATTCAAGTGGATGAGAAAGGCATTTTACCCCGCCAGCTAAAAACTAACGACTAACAACTCAATACCCAGTTATTTGTAGATAACCACTTAATCAAACAATTACTGCAATACGCCACGCGTATCGCGCAAAATTTTACTTTATATTCCAAGGTGTTACCCATGAAAATCGAATTTACCCGCAAAGAATACCAAAACCTTTTAGATATGCTATACATCGCCAACTGGGTACTCACTGCGCACAAGCTAGAAGATGATCCCCGCGTAGAAGCCTATGAAACACTTGAGCAAAAAATTTATGCCCATGCGCAACCAATGGGGTTCGGGGATTTAATCGAATATATGGCGGATGACGAGGAATACTATCCTACAAAAAAATATGAGGATACGAGTCCTGCTGCGGCGTTTATCCAAGAGTTTGAGAATGACTCTTTCTGGGAGGAGTTGATTGACCGCCTGGCAAATAGGGATTTAATCAGGCAAGCGGGTGGCGTGGAGAATCTTTCCAGCCTGTCTGTTGAACAGCATTTTGGGCTATTACACCCATTGGAAACAAAGTATTCCGCTGAATTTGAGCAAAATGGCTTGGACGGCATCCGTATTGTTGCCCATAAAGAACCCGTGTAGTGCACTCTATAATAGGAGGTATTCATGCTTCAACTTCGTCCGTCATGTGAGTGCTGCGACATCGCCCTTCCGCCTGAATCAACCGAAGCGCGCATTTGCTCATTTGAGTGTACTTTTTGTGCCAATTGCGTGGAGACGGTACTTCATCACAAGTGTCCAAACTGTGGCGGCGCGTTCGTTCCCAGACCCATACGCCCCGCAAATAAACTGGCTGCACACCCAGCTTCTACACAACGCGTTTATAAACCAGTGGGATGTGACAGCGTAGCTCATGTCACGCCATGACCTATTTATCATTCAAGCGGGACACGCCTATTACCTTAAACGTTAAGTCTTTCACTGTGAAACGTATACTGTTGATTTGCTGCCCGCAAGGACACTTTGTTTTTTTGAGGAGAGAATAAAGTACAATGCCCGCACCTCGTACTGAGGTATTGACCATTTTTAGGAGAAATACATGAAAAAATCCCTGCTCACACTGGCACTGGCGGCACTGTGTACAGCCGCCCCCGCGATGGCAGCTGAAACCTATATGCTGTTGGACGTTGGGCAAACCAGCCTAAGCAATTGCCCAGGTTGCACCAAACCCACCGCTTTCCGAATCGGTGCTGGCTATCAATACAAACCAAATCTGGCGTTTGAAACTACCTACGCATCATTGGGTTCAATCATGTCAGGCCCGATTGCTGTCAAATTTTCAGCCATCCAACTCGCCGCCATTGTGAGCTATCCTGTTTTCGACGCACTCGCACTAACGGGCAAACTCGGCGTGGCATCCGCTATGACTGACATCGGTGGCATCAATCCAGCAGGCTTTACAGGCGTAACCAGTCTGAACCTAACATGGGGTTTAGGCGCGCAATATGCCGTGTCGAAACAATTTACCGTCCGCGCTCAATATGAAAATCTAGGTCGCTTCGGCAACTCAACCAGCACAAGCAAAGGCTCTTTGCTCTCCGCTGGCGTAGTCATGAATTTCTAATTTTACCCAAGGAATCAATGCGGTAGGCTTGATTGATTTTGAGTTGAACCCGCATAGGGTATGTCGATAAACGCATTTTTTAAACCTAAACAAAAGATGCGCTTATTGGCAATAAGCACCTGATTACAGCTTATCATGTGGCAATCATCGCATTGGTTGTGGGTAGGCTTTATTCGTACATCGCCCGACAGGACGAAAATTAAACATATACCCATTCAACCTAAAAAACCCGTGACGTAGGTGCGAATTTATTCGCACGGTTTTAGCTTCATCAATCATGCCCCCCAAAAAGGCGTGCGAATAAATTCGCACCTACAGCAGTTGGCTGTATTGCACCAACTCTTCAAAGGCGACGGGTATAGGAGCAGAAAATTTCACCCCCAAAACGTACAAACTTATCGTACTCACGGTTAATTCGATCAGATTTAAAATACACGATGACTGATGCGCGACGACTTAATGCCTTTGTAGGATAACAACTACACAAAAACTCAAGTGCTGCGACTGAATATGCAATCTGTCTGTTTGGGGCAATTACTTGTTGACAAAGCGGATGTAGATCTGGATAATGCCGCCCTCTTCAAGGTGATATAGCTCAGGTGGTTAGAGCGCAGCACTCATAACGCTGAGGTCGGTGGTTCAAATCCACCTATCACCACCAAATACGTGGTCAGTTGTACCTAAAAAACCCGCTTCAGCTTGGAGCGGGTTTTTTGTTTTTCCGCTTTAAATTTTTGAGTTTCTTGGCGTGACGCGAGCGACTTGATGGGTCGCGTAGAAATGACCAACAAAGTGCTTGCTATCGTGACTTTTGCTTTGACTTCGGGCTTTGTGTCTTTATAATTCCCAGTTCTTGTTTTGAGTGCTTCTGTTCCTTAAATTTGTTTAACTGTCGTGACGACATATCCTTGCTGATTGATGTCTCACCTCCATTCTGAGTTGTTCCAAATTACGGTGCCTTGTCTATATGGATGTTAGATTACTAAAATTACTGGATAATCGTGAAGATAAATATCCTCACGAACTGGAGAAGCAATATCGTCGGATCCTCAATAACATTGTTCGCATGTGGGATAGCCGCGATATTCAAAATTACTTTACGGATTTATTGGTCAGCAGTCGCTCCAATCGCAAGGGCTTCCCGCCCGAAGTGGCCGTTGAAATTGCCTTTCTGAGCACCGTCAATATCCGCCAAACACATGTGATTGACCCTTGGGCAAACGTCCCTAGAGCCGTGAAATTACAAGGTGAAACCCAAGGCGAGCTATATGCGCCGCCTGCCTTTTTCAAGGCATGTGAAAAGGGTCAACGTGAAGTGATTGTGATGTATTTAAGTGTTGGCGTGGCGGTGAATGCGCGGGATGAGCGATTGTGGACTCCCTTGATTATTTGCGCATCCCATGGCAATGACAAGCTGGCGGCTTTGCTCCTTAAAATCGGTGCCAATGTCCATCACGAAGACAATGCAGGATTTACGGCATTGCATTGGGCTGCCTATAACGGGTTTAGTAAAGTCGCACAACTACTGATAGACAAGGGTGCCAAGGTCAATGCCCGTAGCCATAAAGGCTACACGGCATTACAACAAGCCGCAGGACGGGGCAATTTAGACGTGATTGCGCTGTTAATTGAGCGACGAGCAGACATCAATGCGGTCGCCGAAGATGGATCAACCGCACTGCATAAAGCGACCAGCAATAACCATCCTGCCGTCGTACAATTCTTGCTGGATAAAGGGGCGGATCCTGAAGCGACCTTGAGTACGGGTGAAAAACCGCTCGATATCGCATTGAAAAGCAAACAAGCCACCTTGATTGTTTTGCTACAACCGCGATAACTTTCCTTTATTGAGCAGGGTTAACTCAGGCGGCAAGTGGTTGCGTACAAATAACTGGGTCTTGAGTTGTTAGTCGCTAGTCGTTAGTTTTTAGTTGGTGGAGTGAAAGATTTATTTCATCTGATTGAATATATTGTAAAAAGCATAGTAGCGGGCAGTTTTCCAGTATTAACTAGCGACTAATGACTAACAGCTTAAAATACCCGAAAATTTAGGCGCGGGTGCTTATCGCCATAACTTCCGATGCCGCTCTTCTTTCAATCTATAAGGCTCGTTTTGATCTCTCCTAAAGGTTTTGTGTTAAGAACCGTTGCTAAGCTCAACAATCTGTTAGGCACAAAAATTATTGTGTCGATGTTTTCCTTAGTCTTGCTCAGTGTGGCACTTGGACTGGCGGCTTTTTTGTTCTTCAATTCTGCGGCTCCCAATACGCTGACCATGCTCGGCGGCGAAAAAGGCAGCGCGTATCGCAAAAGTGCCGAGAAATATCAAAAAATACTCGCCAAGCAAGGCATTAAAGTCAACATTGTTTACTCTGATGGTTCAAGTGATAACTTAGCCAAGTTGGCAAACCCTAAGGTCGCGGTCGATATAGGCTTGGTGCAAGGAGGGGATTTAGCGGGGGTCAATATTGCAAACTTAGTGTCACTGGGGAGCGTTTCCTATCAGCCACTGATGATTTTTTATCGCGGTGCGCACAAAAATTTATTATCTGATTTCAAAGGGATGCGCCTCGATATTGGTGAGGCGGGCAGCGGCACGAACAGTTTGGCATTGGTTTTACTCAAGGCCAATGGCATTGAAGCAGGTGGCAACACCGCCTTTTTACACGCCCCCGCCGCAGATTTAGTCAACAGTTTGCTCGAAAATCGAGTGGATGCCTTGTTTCTGATGGGGGACTCCGTGTCCACTGACGTGATGCGCACCTTGATGCACACGCCTGATATTCGGCTATTTAGCTTTATTCAAGCCGATGCGTATACCCGTCGTATCAAATACTTAAACAAGTTGACCTTGCCACAGGGGTCATTAGATTTTGGCAAAAACATTCCCGCAGAAGACACTTATTTACTTGCCCCAACCGTGGAGCTGATCGCGCGAAAAAACTTACATCCCGCGTTAAGTGATTTGCTGCTAGAGGCGGCAAAAGAAGTACATGGCGGAGCGGGGCTGTTTAGAAAGCGGGGTGAATTCCCCGCCGCCTTGGAACATGAAATCCCCATCAGCGAACAAGCCGTTAACTACTACCAATCAGGCAAAAGCTTTTTATACGACACCTTTCCGTTTTGGCTGGCAAGCTTGATGAGTCGCATCATCGCCGTACTGGTTCCCATCGTTTTATTACTGATACCAGGGATGAAAATCGCCCCCATTTTGTATCGTTGGCGCATTCAGTCCCGCATTTATCCGTGGTACAGCACCTTGCTAGAGTTAGAGCGAGAAGCCTTTAGTTTGCCCTTGGATGAAAAACGCCGTGATGAACTCCTACACCGCTTAAATCACATCGAACACGCTGTCAATAAAATCAACATCCCCGCTGCTTTTGGTGATTTGTTTTATGGCTTACGTGGGCATATTGCTTTTGTACGAGACCGACTACGCGCCAGCACGACAAGCTAGTGTCACGCGGAGGTACTGCGAACGCGGAGAAACAAATCAACGCTACATTTTTGTTTTTATTGGTATATTTTCGTTCTGGCGCGATCAAATGAGGTTTTCAAGTTGATTCATTAGCTATGTACAGCTTCCCCTGCCGACTAACGACTAACGACTAACGACTAACGACCAAAATACTAACACCCAATTATTTATACGCTACTACTGATCATCGGCGCATGACTGCACATACCTCCCCTTCCCTCGTTGCGCGTAGCCTATCGGCTGTGTGGCATCCTTGCTCGCAAATGAAGCATTACCAAACTTTTCCACTGTTGGCGATTAGCCACGGGCGGGGCGTGTGGCTGTATGACGATCAAGGGCGGCGGTTGTTGGACACGGTGAGTTCGTGGTGGGTGAATCTGTTTGGGCATTGCAATCCGCGCATTAACGCGGCGATTGTCGATCAGCTCAATACCTTGGAACATGTGATGTTAGCGGGCTTTACCCACGCGCCCGTGGTCGAGCTATCCGAGCGGCTGCGCGCACTTGCGCCAGCGGGATTGGGGCATTGTTTTTACGGTTCGGATGGCGCGTCTGCCACGGAAATTGCCTTGAAAATGAGCGCGCATTTTTGGCGCAACAGCGGCAAACCCGCCAAAACCAATTTTTTGAGTTTGCAAAACAGCTACCACGGCGAAACCTTGGGCGCGTTGTCGGTGACGGATGTCGCACTGTTCCGCGATGAATATGGCGCGCTGATTCGTCAACAAGATACCGTCCCCAGTCCCGATACGCGTTTAGCCGCTGCGGGCGAATCGGCGGAGGCGTTTGCATTGCGCAGCATTGATGCCTTAGAACAGCATTTGCAACAACATCACGCCCAACTCGCCGCCTTCATTGTTGAACCGTTAGTGCAAGGCGCGGCTGGCATGGGGATGTATCACCCTGTTTATCTGACTCGCGCGCGTGCGCTGTGCGACCAGTACGGCGTACATCTGATTGCCGATGAAATCGCCGTGGGCATGGGGCGGACGGGGACGCTGTTTGCCTGTGAACAAGCGGGCATTTCGCCTGATTTTCTGTGCTTATCCAAAGGCATCACGGGCGGTTATTTGCCTTTGTCGGTGGTGATGACCCAAGAGGCAATTTATCAAGCGTTTTACGCCGACCAAACCGCTCGCGGCTTTTTGCATTCACATTCCTACACGGGCAATCCTTTGGCGTGTCGTGCCGCACTGGCAACCTTGGATATTTTTGCGCAGGATAATGTGATTATTGAAAATCGCCGCAAGGCTCTGTTTTTCAATCAAATTTCAACTCCACTGCGCGAGCATCCTGCGGTCAAAAACTGGCGCAACACGGGCATGATTTGGGCATTTGAAGTGACCAGTCCCCACGCCGATTTTGCCCAACGCTGTTTTGCCTTGGCGTTGCAACACGAGCTGCTGTTGCGCCCGATTGGCAACACCATTTACTTTATGCCGCCCTATACCATTAGCGAAGCTGAAATGACTTTATTAGCCGAACGCACCTTGCAACTGATTGAAAAATTGAGCGGAAACGCATCAGGGGCAGGTCTAGCAAAGTAGCATTTCCTCTGTTATATTTTGCCTATTATGTCACGCCCTCTTCGCATTGAATTTTCTGCCGCGCGCGACCATCGTCACGGCACACCAGACAGGCACATATTCCTACCCACAAATCGCCGCCCATTTTGGTGTACATTTCACAACCGTAGGGCGAATCGTGAGAGAGGCGAAACGATGAACGAGACAACGAGAATTCAACCCCGAAAATTCAGAAAAGTGCTGTGCTGCACATTGGGTTTGATGGGCGTGATGAGCGGCGGGAATGCGAAATGCTACGATGCTAGACCTGACCCCGTGGTTCCCAGCTTGCTCCGAAATTGCTATTAGCCGATGCCGCTATCAGCGCACCTGATAATCTGGCACTAATCGGCAACGATTCAACTCAAGCCGCCATGCAAGCTTTGCTGTCGCAAGCGCAGGCAGACCTCAATCTATCTGAAGGAGAATTCGCCATGCTTATCCCTGATATGCCCGCCGCACCACCTCAAACCCAAGCCATCGTTATGGTGGCTCAAACCAATCAGGCTGTACGCAGTCCTGCCAATGTTAAGCGTGTCATGGGGGTTTGTCACGTGGTAGCCAACATCCCAGAAGCACTTAAAAAATATGATGCTGGGGTCTTTCCTTCACAGCCTTATATTTATCCTTGGAGTGAAATATCAGTTTATTTTCGAGAGGTTGAACATCGCGATATAAACATTTACGCAGGAAACGCGGGGCCGCTGGATACATCGTCCTCCGCTATCGTACAACAGCCCAAGCACGGAACATTGGTTGATGCAGGACCAGGTAAATACCAAGCGTACTATTACAAGCCAGATGCAGGGTATTTTGGCAATGATTCAGCCGTGATCGAAGCGGAAGTCAATGGCTTGAAAGTCAAAATTAATTACTATTTCCATTCGCTGGATACCAAGGCTTTTTCAGAGTCAGTAGTGTGTGCCGAAAAAGGATTGATTTGGAAAATCTCCCAAGACGCCAATGGCACGCCTACTCTGACTGCCGTAAGTTACCAGTCGCCCACCACGAGTGTTACTGACACGACAGTTGCGGACACTACCGCGCTGACCGCAGCACTAGACTCCAACATCCTGAGCACCCTTGGGGTCAGATCTAGCAGGTCTAGCATCGTAGCATTGAGCTTGGTTGTGTGGCATTTGTTGGGCTTCGCTGACGCTCAACCCAACCTACTAGCTTTAACCCCTAAGGTGGATTAAGTGCCTGACTATAAATTATCGTGCAGTCGCAATTGCATTGATTGTGAGTACGACAAATTCGTACCTCGCCCGACGGGGCGAAAACCCAGCCTTACTCACAAGCAATTGTACGAATTTGTCGTACCCACGATCAAAATGAGAATTGCTGCACAGCCTCACCGCAAGTTCACAAACAGGCTCTTATTTGATAACCCTTTGTTTTATAAAATTATGCCTCCTCTAGAACCCCAATCCACCACCTTCCCCAATCCTTTTTTACGTTATTTCGCCGCAACCCGTCCTGCGTTTTTGTCGGCGGCGTTGGTGTCGTGTTTGTTGGGGCTGGCGAGTGCGCATTATTCTGGTCTGGCGTTGCAGCCGAGTTTGGCCGTCGTCACCGTGTTGTTCGCACTGGTGGCGCACGCGGGGGCGAATGTGTTGAACGATTATTACGATGCCTTGAACGGCACGGACGCGGTGAACACCGAGCGGGTGTTTCCGTTTACGGGCGGCAGTCGCTTTATTCAAAACGGGGTGTTGAGTGTGGCGCAAACGGCGCGTTTTGGCTTCGTGCTGATGGGCGTGGTGGCATTGGCGGGATTGTGGTTGATGCAGCAATCCGCACCCGAATTGGCGTATATCGGCGCGGCGGGGTTGTTAATTGGTTGGGCGTATTCCGCGCCGCCGTTGCGCTTGAATAGTCGCGGTTGGGGCGAGGTGTGCATCACGGCAGGATTTTTATTGATTGTGATCGGCGCGGATTTTGTGCAGCGTAAAGGCTTTGCCGCAATGCCGATTATCGTTGGATTGCCTTATGCCTTGTTAGCGACTAACTTGTTGTATATCAACCAATTCCCAGACCGCCGCGCCGACATTCAGGCGGGGAAATTGCATTGGGTGGCGCGCTTGGAGTTGCATCATGCGCGCTGGGGCTATTTGTTGATCGCAGTCGCGGCAAATGGCTTTCTGGTGACTAGCGTGGTGAGCGGCGCGTTGCCGAAGTTGGCGTTGTGCGCGTTGTTAGCCTTGCCATTCAGCTTGAAAGCCTTTGCCGTGTTGCACCGCCACGCCGCCGAACCACAACAACTTGCGCCTGCGATACCGTTGACTATCGGCGCGATGCTGCTGCATGGCGTTGTGCTTGCTGGGGTGCTTGTTATCTAACCGCAACGGAGAGATTGAATAATATGGCGACCGAGCTAACCACACCGCTGCCTTGTAGCTTGAAGCCCGCACTCAGGCAGGCGGTACTTGCCCAACGTGAACAATTTTCCGATGCGCAACGCGATCTTGCGAATGCCGCGATTGCGCAACGAATACGGGATTTTCCTGATTATCAACAAGCCCGCACGGTATTGGCTTATATGAATTTCGGCACTGAATGTTCGACCGAAATGTGGGTGAGAAATATTCTCGCGGAGGGTAAAAAGCTGGCTCTACCCCGTGTCAATCCTGCAACCAAACAGCTGGACTTGTATTGGGTAAATGACCTTGAGAATCAATTGGCTGTGGGTTCGTGGGGGATAGTCGAGCCGATAGTTTCACGCTGTGAAAGGCTAACGCGCTTAAATGAGGTAGAATTAGCACTTTTGCCAGGTGTCGCTTTTACCCGCGAGGGGGCGAGACTGGGGTATGGCGGGGGGTTTTACGATAAATTGTTCGCCCGTTTTGCCTATCGCCCCACCTTGATTGCGGCAGCATTTTCGCTGCAAATCGTCGCAGATATGCCGCAGGAGATCACCGATGTCAAAATTGACTGGCTGATCACCGAGCAAGAAACGCTGCGTTGTGCAGCGTGATTTAAGTAGTTTTTCCACCCTAACGTGGTCGTGTCCAACACGCTAGAGAATATAGACAACGCAACAAAGGAAGTAGATAGAGATGACCACTTTACCCGATCACGATCCGCAAGAAACCCAAGAATGGTTAGATGCGCTGGAATCCGTACTGGAAAATGAAGGCACGGAACGTGCGCATTTTCTGTTGGCACAAATGATAAGCAAGGCGCGCAGTCTGGGGGCTAGCGTGCCGTTTAGCGCGACCACGCCGTATTGCAATACCATTCCGTTGGAAAAAGAACGTCGCTCGACGGGTAATCACCAGATGGAACAGCGTATTCGCGCCTTGATGCGCTGGAATGCGATGGCGTTGGTGTTAAATGCGAACCGTGATTCGTCTGAATTGGGCGGTCATATCGCCAGTTTTGCGTCTGCTGCGACCTTGTATGACGTGGCATTCAATCACTTCTTCCACGGCAAAACCGATACGCACGGCGGCGATTTGGTGTATTTCCAAGGTCACTCTTCACCAGGCATGTATGCCCGCGCGTTCTTGGAAGGGCGCATCAGCGAAGAGCAGATGTACAAATTCCGCCAAGAAGCCGATGGCAATGGCTTGTCGTCTTATCCTCACCCTTGGTTGATGCCTGATTTCTGGCAGTTCCCCACGGTGTCGATGGGGCTAGGTCCGTTGATGGCGATTTACCAAGCGCGCTTTATGCGCTACATGGAACATCGCGGCATGGCGGAAACGGCTGGACGCAAGGTCTGGGCGTTTTTGGGCGACGGCGAAACCGACGAACCCGAATCCTTGGGCGCAGTGTCGATGGCAGGACGTGAAAAATTAGACAATCTGATTTTTGTGGTCAACTGCAACTTGCAACGCTTGGACGGTCCTGTGCGCGGCAATGGCAAAATTATTCAAGAATTAGAAGGCGTGTTCCGTGGCGCAGGCTGGAATGTCATCAAAGTGGTGTGGGGCAGCCATTGGGATCGTTTATTCGCGAAAGACAAAACAGGCTTGTTGCAACAACGGATGCAAGAAGTCGTCGATGGCGAATACCAAACCTATAAATCCAAAGATGGCGCGTATGTGCGCGAACATTTCTTTGGTAAATATCCTGAGCTGCTAGAAATGGTGGCGGATATGTCCGATCAGGAAATTTGGCGATTGAATCGCGGCGGTCACGATCCTTACAAGGTATTCGCCGCTTACGCAGAAGCGACCAAACATACAGGTCAACCGACCGTGATTCTGGCTAAAACCGTTAAAGGTTACGGCATGGGCACGGCAGGTGAAGGGCAAAACATTACCCATCAACAAAAGAAAATGACCCAGGAAGTACTGCTCAAATTCCGTGATCGTTTCAGTATTCCGTTGAACGATGCACAAGTCGCGAGCCTGAACTTCTATCGTCCTGCGGAAGACAGCGTGGAGATGAAGTATCTCAAAGAACGCAATCAGGCAATGGGACATATTCCTGCCCGTAAGCCTGTGACCGAAGCCTTGATGATTCCTAATCTGGACGCATTTGACGCGCTGCTCAAAGGCACGGATGACCGCGAAATCTCCACCACCATGGCGTTTGTGCGCATGTTGGGGATTTTGGTCAAAGATAAACATATCGGCAAACAAGTGGTGCCGATTGTGCCTGATGAATCCCGTACTTTCGGGATGGAAGGTATGTTCCGTCAATTGGGGATTTTCTCGCAAGTGGGGCAGTTATACACCCCACAAGATGCTGACCAATTGATGTTCTACAAAGAAGACAAAACAGGTCAAATTCTGCAAGAAGGCATTAACGAAGCGGGCGCGATGTCCTCGTGGATTGCCGCTTCCACTGCGTATGCCAACTACGGCAAAGCGATGGTGCCGTTCTACATTTACTACTCCATGTTTGGTTTCCAACGCGTGGGTGATTTGGCATGGGCAGCAGGCGATTTGCGCGCTCGCGGCTTTATGATTGGCGGTACGGCAGGGCGCACGACGCTGAATGGCGAAGGCTTGCAACATCAAGATGGTCATAGCCATTTGAGCGCGGCAACGATTCCAAATTGCGTCTCGTATGATCCGACTTACGCGTATGAGCTCGCCGTCATTATCCAAGACGGGATGCGCCGCATGTACGTCAATCAGGAAGATGTGTTCTATTACATCACCGTGATGAACGAAAACTACGTTCACCCAGCGATGCCAGCAGGCGTGGAAGCGGGCATTATCAGCGGGATGTATTTGTTGCAAGAAGCGCAAGCGAAATCCAGCAAAGCACCGAAAGTCCAACTGTTGGGCAGCGGTACGATTTTGCGTGAATCCATTGCCGCCGCACAAATTCTGCAACAAGACTTTGGCGTAGAAGCGGATATTTGGAGTGTGACCAGCTTTAACGAATTGCGCCGCGATGGTTTGGATTGCGAACGTTGGAATCGTTTGCATCCCGAAGCAGAAGCACGTCAAAGCCATGTCGAGAAATGCTTGGCGAGCCGCAGCGGTCCTGTGATTGCCTCTACGGATTACATCAAGAGCTACGCCGATCAGATTCGCGCCTTCGTGCCGCAGCCTTACACCGTGCTGGGGACAGATGGTTTCGGTCGTTCAGATACCCGCAAAAAATTGCGTCAATTCTTCGAAGTGGATCGTTTCTACATCGCGATTGCCGCACTCAAAGCCTTGGCAGATGCAGGCACGATCAGCCAAAACGAAGTCAGCCGTGCGATCCGTTTGTACAATATCAACCCAGACAAACCCAATCCTGTGACGGTGTAACCGTAAGTCGCCACATAAGCACTTGATAGGACGTGGTGGCATCACAACATGATGATTATACATACAAATACCACCAACCAAACTCCTTCCCCCTAGCAGAGGGGGAGAGCGAAGCGAGGGGGCAACTGGGATGGGGGTTGAATGGTTCGTCACAAGTGAACGTTCCTACCCCCACCCTAACCCTCCCCCTGCTAGGGGGAGGGAATGTCGCAAGGTGACTTGTGCTGTGTGAATCGAGTTTAGGTCGCGTGGACAGGACAAAAAACAGCGGGATGTCCGCATCCCTCCCCCTTGAGGAAGGGGGGCTTTTTTAAGCAGAAGGAACATAAACATGGCAACGATTAAACAAGTATTTGTGCCAGACATTGGCAATTACAAAGATGTGGCGGTGATTGAAGTCGCCGTCAAAGTGGGCGACACGATTAACGCCGAAGACAATTTATTGACGCTGGAAACAGATAAAGCAGCAATGGAAGTACCCGCGCCGTTTGCGGGTGTAGTTAAAGAACTCAAAATCAAAGTGGGCAACAAAGTTTCCCAAGGTTCGCTGATTCTGTTGCTGGAAAGTGCTGAAGCGGGCGCGGTTGCTTCTGTACCTGTGGCGAGTGCCTCTACTCCTGCACCAGCTCAAGTAGTTGCACCCGCTGTCGTCGTGAGTGCGCCTGCACCTACACCCGTGGCAAGCGCAGTGAGCGTGTCTGCACCCGCAGCAGGCAAAGCACATGCCAGCCCCGCAATACGTCGCTTTGCGCGTGAATTGGGCGTGGACATCAGCACCATCAAAGGCTCTGGCGACAAAGGTCGTGTGACCAAGGAAGACGTGCAAAATTACGTCAAAGCCATTATCGCCAAACCCAATACAGGCGGCGGTCTGCAAGTGTTGGATATGCCTGTGTTCGATTTTGCCAAATACGGCGCAGTTGAAAGCAAACCCTTATCCCGCATCAAGAAAATCTCAGGTGCTAACTTGCATCGCAACTGGGTGACCATCCCCCACGTCACCCAATTTGACGAAGCGGACATTACCGAAATGGAAGCTTTCCGCAAAGAATTGGGCGCGGAATATGCTAAACAATCCATCAAGATCACGCCGCTGGTTTTCTTGCTCAAAGGTGTGGTCGCAGCCTTGCAAAAATTCCCTGAATTCAATGCTTCGTTAGATGCCACGGGCGAAAATTTGATTCTGAAACAATACTTCCACATCGGTGTGGCGGTGGATACGCCTGACGGCTTGATGGTGCCTGTATTGCGCAATGTCGATCAAAAAGGGCTGGTGCAATTGGCGCAAGAATTGGCGGAAATCAGTGCCAAAGCGCGTGACAAAAAGATCACCGCAGCGGATATGCAAGGCGGTTGCTTCTCGATTTCCAGCTTGGGCGGCATCGGCGGCACAGCATTCACCCCGATTATCAATGCACCCGAAGTCGCGATTTTGGGTGTTTCCCGCTCCAGCATGAAGCCTGTTTACCAAGATGGACAATTCGTGCCACGCTTAATGTTGCCACTGTCGTTGTCCTATGACCACCGCGTGATTGACGGCGCATTGGCTGCTCGCTTCACCAGCTATCTGGCAAAAGTGTTGGGCGATATTCGTCGGTTGATGTTGTAATCAATTTACTGATTTTTTTCCATCCAATAAGTTGTAAAATGCGCGCCACATCAGTTGCTTAGTGCAATTGATGTGGTTTGTTTTTCAAGGCATAAAACGGCATCATTCACATGAATCGACCCATCGGCATTTTCGGCGGTACATTTGACCCGATCCATTTCGGGCATTTGCGTTTGGCGGAGGAGATGTTGGAACTGGCGAATTTGCAGCAGATTCGCTTTATCCCAACGGGTACGCCGCCGCATCGCGGTGTGCCACAGGTGACGGCGGTGCAGCGCAGTGCCATGGTGGGACTGGCGATTGCCGATCAGCCCAAGTTTGTGTTAGATGAACGCGAGGTGCGACGGGCGCATATGTGTTATACCATCGACACCTTGCGCGAATTGCGGCAAGAATTGGGAGAGACGCAACCGCTCTGCTTGCTTATGGGCGGTGATGCTTTTCTCCAGTTGCATGCTTGGCATCAATGGGAAGCCTTGTTTGAACTGGCGCATATTGTAGTGGGTTGTCGCCCTGGGTTTGCCATTGAAGAGCGCATCCATACTGCGCCGCTGTCGTTGCAGCTGCAACATCAACACCGCAGATGCACAGCGGAAGCCTTGGCTCAGCGTGCCGCAGGGGGGATTGCCATATTGGCGATTCCCAAATTAGAAATTTCAGCCACCGACATTCGTGCGCGGGTGGCGGAACAACGTACCATTCGCTATCTGCTCCCCAAAGCCGTGGCGGACTACATTTATCAACATCACTTATACTTATCATGTTAAACACAGAAGAAAAAACACTCGCCGTGGTTGCCGCGCTGGAAGAAATTAAAGCCGCCAATATCACGGTGATCGACACCAGCAAATTAAGCAATCTTTTTGATCGCATGATTATCGCCAGTGCCAATTCCACTCGTCAAACCAAAGCCTTGGCGGATAACGTCGTGGTGAAATTGAAAGAACAAGGCGAAGTCGTGTTGGGACGCGAAGGCGAAGACAGCGGCGAATGGATTTTGGTCGATTTGGACGAAGTGCTGGTACACATCATGCAGCCCGCGATTCGCGAGTATTACAACCTCGAAGAATTGTGGAGCAAAGCCCAAAATGCTCGCCCTAAATTGGCGGGATCGCCTGACGGGAAGTAACGCTGTGACGTGGGGCGTAGGTGCGAATTCATTCGCACGCTCTTGGGGGACGGAACGAAAAACCGTGCGAATAAATTCGCACCTACGAGCATGAAGCTGTTGATTGTTTCCGTCGGCAATAAAATGCCCGATTGGATTGCCGAGGGGTACAAGGAATACGTCAAACGGATGCCGCGTGAGGCGCAGATCGTGCTGGTGGAAGTCAAACCCGAAGCGCGCACCTCGGGCAAAACCCCCGCGCAGATGATGGAAGCGGAAGCGCAACGGATTTTGCACGCCTTGCCTGCGGGCTGTTTTCGCATCGCCTTAGACGAACGCGGCGCGCAACCCACCACCAAACAACTCGCCGCACAGATGAAAAACTGGCTGGGTGCGGGTCAGGATGTGGCGTTTATCATCGGCGGCGCAGATGGACTGCACGAAAGTGTCAAACACAGCGCGCAGCATTTAATGGCGTTATCGTCACTCACCCTGCCCCACGCCTTCGTCCGCGTATTGCTGGCAGAACAACTTTACCGCGCCCACAGCGTGTTGAATAACCATCCTTATCATCGAGAGTAAAGACTGAGAAGGGTGAAGGGGAAAGAGAGAAGGGCGCACCATTTTTAAAACAATTTATCCAAATTGTTTATTTTAGGGGGTTGAAATGGGATTTAAGTTATTGCAAATTGCTGTTGTGCTTGGCGGATTGATGCTCATAGTGAGCAATGCTCAAAATCATTTTGGGCAAATAACTGATAGAGGTACCACTAATCAGAAAATACTAGCGTCTTGTTCTGACTCTGCTGCTAAAAGAGGATTAACAGGCATGGAATTTACAGCTTTTCAAAATAAATGCTTTTCTGACGCTATTGCCATTACGCAAAATAAAAAAACACCATGACCACCCCCTCCCCCATCCATTTCGACCATTCTGGCAATTTCAATCGTCTGCGCGGTCGTTTAGAGCACCAAGTCGGCAAGGCGATTGGCGATTTTAATATGATTGAAAACGGCGACAGCGTGATGGTGTGTTTGTCGGGCGGCAAAGATTCTTATACTTTGTTGGAGATTCTGCTGACGCTGCGCAAGCGTGCGCCGATTGATTTCCGCATTGTCGCCATGAATTTGGATCAGAAACAGCCAGGCTTTCCTGCCGACGTGTTGCCAAATTATTTGAGCAAATTGGGCGTGGAATATCATATCGAAACTCAAGACACTTATTCCATCGTCAAGGAAAAAATCCCCGAAGGCAAAACCACTTGTTCGCTGTGTTCGCGGCTGCGGCGCGGGATTATTTACAGCGTGGCGCAACGCTTGGGCGCGAACAAAATCGCTTTGGGTCACCACCGCGACGACATGATTGAAACCTTGTTTTTAAATATGTTTTTTGGTGGCAAGCTAAAAGCCATGCCGCCGAAATTGGTCACAGACAAAGGCGATCACGTGGTGATTCGCCCCTTGGCGTATTGCGCGGAAAAGGACATCGCCCGCTTCGCTCGGGGCATGGAATTCCCCATCATTCCATGCAATTTGTGTGGCTCGCAAGAAAATCTACAACGCCAAATCATCAAAGAAATGCTCACTAACTGGGAACGTGAATACCCTGGACGCAGCCAAACGATTTTTACCGCGATGCAAAACGTCGCCCCTTCACATTTGATGGATGGGAAGCTATTTGACTTTAAGAATATGCAGCTAGGACAAGCGGATGTGGCGGGTGATTTGGTGTTTGATAACGAATAACGGATGCTGTCGCGGTAACGATAAAGCCCCCATCGCCATTTGGTGATGGGGGCTTTTGACTTCAAGCCGTGCTAAACCAAACCAGCGAGGTAAGTCGTTCCTTGACCTGCTTTGAATACCGCTGTTAACACTTGGTTGCGCGGGGCTTTGCCTGGCTCTGCCACCGCAATATGTACCCAAGTGCCTTCATAAATCAGCTGATCGAAAGTCAGCTTAGCACTCATAATGGCCGCACAGATTTGCTTAGGCGTACCGAAGGGCGCACACGTAAAGTCCACTGCGCAGCCCTTGCAGTGCGAGCTCGTCGCCACACCGCCCACTGACTTATTCACCTCAGGGCTGCGATAGCCACTATTAACGCCAATGGGTTTGTCACCCAAAATTGTGCGCACTTGTTCCAGTAGCTTTGCCGTTTCGATAAGGTTGGTCAATACATCTAACGATTCAGGTTGATTACTCAAACCTGCTCGTGTTGCGGCTTGGGAGGCGGTAAATTCACTGAGCCAAAAGTGTTCGGAAAGTTTAGAGTCTGTAGTCATAATGATCCTTAGGCGCGTGAGTTGATGAGGGAAATTAGGCGCGCAGATTACGCCCGACACCCTAATCCTGTCAAGCAGGGGACATGCAGCAATTCTCATTTTGACCGTAGGTACAAATTCATTCGTACGGTTTCTCGTGAATAAGGCAAGTTTTGGCGCGTTTTTCGCCCTTTCGGGCGATATGCGAATTTGTCGCACCTACAAAAACCTGCTGTTTAGCCAAAATGAGCATTGCTGATTTAATGACGAATACGTTGGCATATCATCATAAAATGCTTATAATCTAATGATTAGATATTATAAAAATAGCATCCACGCGCTAAATAGCATGGATGTAGGGGAAGTGCTGCGACACATCATGAGCTTGACCTATCGAAATAGGTCAATATCTCTCGCAAAACAATAATCGAAACGTACATTTTCGGGTTACCTGCTCACACAGGCGACCACGTCTGGTCACGCCACTTGATACCACCAACATAAAGGAAACTGGATGATCTCCTTGCATGACTTGAACCGTCTGTTCAACCACGGATGGCTACTTTGCCTCGTGCTCACTGCCTGTGTCCCAACCCCCATCCACCATCACACCGCAACTTACGTTCGGCCCACAAGCACACCGTATCTTCGTTCGCCGCAAACACGCCCCCCACGCGTGACCTATAATCGCTGGCAACAATTACCCAATTGGCGGTCTGTTGACCTACAGCCCAGTTGGGCAGCACTTCTCAATAGTTGCATCGCACTCAAACGTCAGCGCGACTGGCGAGGAATTTGTGTTCGTGCCGAACAACAAGAGCGGTTAGAAAATGCACAAATCCGTGCGTTTTTCGAGTCAGAATTCACCCCTCAACAACTTGTGAATACTGATGGTTCATCCAATGGGCTGGTGACGGGCTATTACGAACCCAAACTCAAAGGCAGCCATACCCGCACCACGCGCTTCCGTTATCCCCTGTATGCTAACCCTGAAGCATTATTGGAGCCTCAAGCCCCCATCCCAACCGCCAAACCTCAGCCCTATTACAGTCGCGCCCAGATTAACGCAGGCATCGCCAATTTAGCGGGACAAGAATTATTTTGGGTAGAAGATGAAGTAGAATTATTTTTCCTGCAAATACAAGGATCTGGGCGTATTGAATTGCCCAATGGTCAATTCGTTCGTGTGGGGTATGCGGGTGATAACGGTCATCCTTACCGCTCTGTCGGCAAAAAACTGGTGGAGATGGGTGAGCTATCGCTGGATCAAGCCTCAATGTGGGATATTCAAGATTGGGGCTTACAAAATCCAGAACGATTCGCCAAACTACTGAATAGCAATCCGCGCTACACTTTTTTCCGCGAACTCCCAGCCACCGCCACCGCCCCCATTGGTGCATTGGGCGTGCCTTTGACCGAGGGCTATAGCATCGCCGTGGATCCGCAAAGCGTCCCCTTGGGCGCACCTATTTTCTTAGCAACAACCCACCCCAATAGCAATATCCCATTGAATAGATTAGTCTTTGCACAGGACACAGGAATTTCCATCAAAGGCAAGGTGCGCGCCGATTTCTTCTGGGGCTTTGGCGAGGAAGCCAAAATGCAAGCCTCACGCATGAAGCAAATAGGGCAAATGTGGGTTTTGCGACCGAAACCCGCCAACCAACGCGTCGCACATGAGGTGAATAGCCCAGTACAAGGACTAAATTGACAGGGATGTTCGATAAGTCGTTAGTCGTTAGTTGATAGTCTTGGTTGGCAAGGTGTATAAGCGCAGCGCATAGACCATTTCCTTGCAATATATTCAATGGATATGCTCGTATTTTCACCCAGCGAACTAAAAACTAGCGACTAACGACTAACAACTAACAACTAAATTATTTATATACAACCAGTTAAACTACGCCAAAGGCGAGATTTTCAGTGCAAAGCCTAAAACCGTTTCAAACACATTTTTGGCGGTGGCTGCATTTTGTAACGCGGTGTGCATCTTAGTAATTTCATCCGACACCTCTTGCAAGCTCACGCCTTGTGCCACGGGCGTATGTAGCTTAGCCGCCAGCTGCGTCATCGCAGGGCTAACCACCTGTTTTTTCAGTGCATTGGCACTGTCTTCGATGTCCAACTTCCACACCAAATCGTCAATCATCGCCGCCTGCATGGCAACAACGGACAACAATTTATTGACCACGGGCAGGCTTTCTTTCGGAATACTGGCTAATAATTTTTGCACTTCGACACTACTTAATTGTTCGGGCATGAATAAACTCCTTGAAAATAAAGGGGGTGAGTGATACGCCGCGCTGTTTTACCTATCAGGCGAAAGTTATTTGGTGAGCAATTATTTCCGCATAAACAATGAGTTCAACAACTCTGTCGCGGCTTTTTGACGCGCGGGACTGCCCGTTTTCTTCAACACATAATCGTGAAAACCTTGAACCACGCGATCATTCTGCATCACCGATTGTACCAAGCCGCTGGTGTCAGTATTGGTATTCGTCGCAGTGAGCATTTGCAGCGCAATTTCTCGCCCCGTTTTGCTTTGTTGCAACAAAGCCGTCTTGCGCTCACTGTATGACTGCAATAAATCACGTGCGGCCAGTTCCTTTTGCTCCAAAAGCGTCAAGTCTTGGAAGTGTTTACGCATCAGTACAAATTTATTCGCCTTACTGGCAGAAGGTTGACGATAAATCGCATCAAACCCTATCCATTTTGCAGCCGCCACCATAGGCAACATATCCCCAAACGCCACCGCTGCCGTCAAAGGGCGATCACTTTGCGCATGCAGCACTTCAATCGCCCTAGACTCTTCCGATAAATTACTCAGACTGTCTTTCAACTTGGCGGCTTCTTGCGTGTAATAACCCACGATCTGCGTCATATCGTTACTATGCGGATTGTCATTGGCTTGCACAGCACGGATCACTTCACGATAAGCATCAATCAGTTGCGACTCAATCACCGCTTGAAAAAACGCCTCATCTGCATCAAAAAAAGTGCTGAGATTATTTTCAAGCGCATCGGCATTTTTAAAATTTTGCTGTGCTACGGGCTGCATCACGGTCATAGAAGCACACCCAGACAATGCCACGCCTATTAGCATCACGATTACTTTCTTTGCAACCATGCTCAGTTTTCCTTATACGTGAAGTTAAAAATATCTAATCCAATACCCTGTTGGTTTATCCCAAAAGTGCGTCAGTTTCCTTGTGATAGCACGAGATGTCAACCCAACTTTTATCCTGTTAACGGAGTATGTTCGGGCGCATCCCACGGTGCGACCTTTGCCAACAACATCATCCCTGGAATCGCCAGCAACACGCAAAACAGGAAAAACACATTCCAACCTAATAGCTCCACCAACCAGCCTGCCGTGGCATTGACAAAGGTGCGCGGCACGGCGGCGAGGCTGGTGAACAGGGCGAATTGGGTGGCGGTGTAGGCGGGGTGGGTGGTGCGGGCGATATAGGCGACGAAGGCGGCCGTACCGAGTCCTACGCCCAAAGCTTCCAGCCCAATCACCAAGCCTAGCTGCATCAAATGCACGGGGGCTATCGCATCGTGGTGTCCTTGCGTGGCAAGCCAGTAAAATCCAAAAATCGACAGCACTTGCACGATACCGAACAGCCATAAAGCGCGATTGATGCCGAGTTTAATCATCCAAATGCCGCCCAATAATGCGCCGATGACCGCAGGCCACAAACCCGCATTTTTGGCGATGAGACCAATTTGCGATTTGCTAAAGCCCATGTCGATGTAAAACGGCGTGGCAAGCGCGGTGGATAAACTGTCGCCCAGTTTGTAGAAAAACAAAAAAGCCAAAATCAATGCTGCACCTTGCCAACCTTGGCGTTGGATAAATTCGCGGAACGGTTCAACCACCGCATCGCGCAAGGTGCGCGGGGTGTGTAACAAGGGCGGTTCGGTGATGAGCAAGGTCATCACCATGCCAGGGATCATAAACAGCGCGGTGATGGCGAACACGCTATCCCACGGCAAGTGATCCGCTAAAATCAAGGATATTGAGCCTGGCACCAGCCCCGCGATGCGGTAAGCATTGACGTGTACCGCGTTGCCCAAGCCCAATTCATGTTCCAACAACAATTCGCGGCGATACGCGTCCAGCACAATGTCTTGGGTCGCGCTTAAAAACGCCAACAAGGTGGCGAACAACACGATCATGCTCAAATCCCGCTGCGGCGAAAATCCGCCCAACGCGGCAATGACCACTAGCAACGCCACTTGCGTCAACAACATCCACCCGCGCCGCCGCCCCAACAACGGCACCGCATAACGATCCAAAAACGGCGACCACAAAAATTTCCACGTGTAAGGAAACTGGATCAGTGCCATCGCACCAATCACGCGTAAATCCACGTGTTCCGTCCGCAACCACGCAGGCAGCAAATTCAGCAACAGATACAACGGCAAACCAGACGTAAATCCAGTCAACACGCAAATCATCATGCGGCGGGTAAAAAGAGTTTGCCAGAGGGTCATGGAAAATCAGTGTGTAGTAATAAGTTGGGCGTAGCCTAGATGTAGCGCAGCGAAATCTAGAGAAAGTCCCCAAGCCCTAGATTCCATTTCATTCCATCTAGGCTACGGCTGCTTTCAAATCTGCGCGGGTATAACTGAGTGCTTCGTTTTCCATCCCACGTAACGCCTGACGCATCGCCAATTCGCTAAATTCTGCATCCGTCCACGTTTGAGGGACGATGGGTTTTTCAATCGCCACACCTGATTTAGCAGCGATAAATTCTACGAAATCAAATACTTCAGTTTGCCTGTCTTGCGGCAAACTTTGCAAAATCGCAATTAAATCCATGTATCCCATGTTCAATGCTCCTTAGACGTAGCCCGTATGCAATACGGGGTTTTATGTGGGTGCGGGGGATTCCCGTATTGCATACGGGCTACACTTGCTAGATTTCAGTACATCGCGACAAATATCTCGAACGGTTTTATCACAATTTGACTCGGCATTTAGCTTGATCTTTTTTAAACGATCAATGGGGATTGTTTCATCAAGATGCTGAATAACGAACTGACGGAAAGCGGAGTCTTTTTTTGCGAGTTGTGCTAACTGATTAAGACTGCTCCATTTTTCTGCCATGAGTACCGATATGGCTTCGCTAAAACCTTCGCCTATTGCCCCGTCATCGCAATGCCCATATTTTTTAAACGAAAAATACAATTGTTCCCATGAAGATATTGTTGCTGTCGTTGCTTCCGCTTCTTTGGCATCCTCTCGCGAACACATCTTGACATGCTCGCCAGAAATTGACGTAGATGAAACCAAAACAAGTGCTAACAACATCCATTTTGCACTGCGAATTATTTTGCCTAATTGTTCCATAGCCAGTGAAGGTTTGAAAAAGCGGTAGCTTGCAACTGCCTCACGACATACACGGGCATCATGCCTCAACCCAAGCGACTACAGGATGCTCACTTGCCGAGTGCCCACTTGGCGCAGCCTTGCAATAAAGACTGAGGCTCCCAAGCTTCAATAACGATGTTTGGTCTAATCCGCTTGAGCAACTCGCCCGCCTTGGGTTTATCACCCGCTAAACAAGCAAATTTGGCATAGTTGTTCAGATTCCATGCGTCAGGGTATTGAGCAATGACATCATCAAAGCTTCCCTTCATTTGAGGCCATCTTGCTTTGGATTCAGTAAAAAGTTCGTTTCCAAATTCTGATTGAGAAGCATACCAATAAATTCTGGCATACATACTTTTCCCCTCTTCTTTCGAGGTTCTTTGCACCGCATTTTGAGCAAAAACGTCAATTTCTTTGATTCCGCCATGCCATTTAGGGAGGAGATATTCAAGTGCCGAGAAGTACGTTGCATAAAACAGAGGTTCATGGTCAAGAGCCTCGCTCAGCAACTTATCAAACTTATCTCGCTCCCAGCTTTCATTGCGCGCAACAGAGATCATCGTTGTGTACCATGCGGGATCAACCGCTGCAACTGACTTGTGCGCTTCCAAATTCTGCTTTGCCAAAGAAATGTACTTTCTGAAAGACACCCAAGCTTCTGGTTTAACGGCATCTGCGTATTCATTACCTCGATATGCCCAAGCGTGTTTGATATATATCTCACTGAGCATAATGTGGGCACTTGGTGAGTCTGGGAACCGCTTTGCCCATGTCATGGCTCTGTTCTCAAGATCGCTGAAGACAGCTTCACGCCCAGAGGGGCTGACCTGTGTACTGATTGCAGCACCTATGCCCGCGTAGAACATGCTCAGTTTCCAAGTGCCACTCGGTGTCCTGCTCTTCGTAGTACGATAAGTCCGCGACATATCCTCTAATTGAGCGAAGTCGCCCTGTCTGAATGCGAGCTTCGCGGACGTGATAATCGCTGCACGCTCCTCCATTTCTGAAGCAGCTTGCGCCCCATTGACCAGAATAGAACAGCCGAGTAGTACAAAAGAAATCAAGAAAAATCGCATCATTTAGTTCCTAAAAAGTTTGAAATACAAGCCCCCATCATCGGTGCTTATCCTGTGTGCCACTACCCTTCCCTTTTCGGCACAATCACTTCCCGATTCCCGTTATTTTGCATCGCGGTCACTAACCCCGCAGCTTCCATTTGTTCGATTAAACGGGCGGCGCGGTTGTAGCCTATTCTTAAATCGCGTTGGACGTAGGAGATGGAGGCGCGGCGGGATTTTAGGACGCATTCTACGGCTTTGTCGTACATGGGGTCGGCTTCGGCGGGGAGGTCGATGACTTCCCCTGCGGCTTGATCGTCCGCGCTGTCCAATGAGCTCAACACGCCGTCGATGTATTGCGGTGCGCCTTGGGCTTTGATGTATTCGACCACGCGGTGGACTTCGGCATCAGAGACGAATGCGCCGTGGACGCGTTGCGGGTAGCCTGTGCCAGGGGGTAAGTACAGCATGTCGCCTTGTCCCAGCAATGCCTCCGCGCCCATTTGGTCGAGGATGGTGCGCGAGTCGATTTTGCTGGAGACTTGGAACGCCACGCGGGTGGGGACGTTGGCTTTAATCAAGCCCGTAATCACATCGACGGACGGGCGTTGGGTCGCCAGCACCAAGTGTATGCCCGATGCGCGGGCTTTTTGTGCCAAGCGCGCAATCAGTTCTTCGATTTTTTTGCCGACCACCATCATCAAATCGGCGAGTTCGTCGATAAACACCACCAACAGCGGGATTTCTTCCAAGGCTTCAGGATTATCGGGCGTGAGGGTGAAGGGATTGGTGTAGGGTTTGCCTGAGTCTATGCCTTCGCGGATTTTTTGGTTATAGCCCGCCAAGTTGCGCACACCCAATGCCGACATCAAGCGATAGCGTTTATCCATTTCCACCACGCACCAATTCAACGCGGACGCGGCTTGGCGCATATCCGTCACCACAGGCGCAATCAGATGGGGAATGTCTTCATAAACAGACAGTTCCAGCATTTTAGGGTCAACCAGCAACAGGCGCACTTGTTGCGGCGTGGCTTTGTATAACAAGCTCAAAATCATGGCGTTAATCGCCACGGATTTGCCCGACCCTGTTGTCCCCGCGACCAAGACGTGCGGCATTTTGGCTAAATCGGCGACCACGGTGTTGCCGCCAATGTCTTTGCCCATTGCCATGGTCAGCGGTGACGCGGATTGGGTATAAACCGATGAACCGAGGATTTCTTGCAGGTGGACAATTTGCCGTTTGGGGTTGGGCAATTCCAACGCCATGCAAGTTTTGCCAGGGATGGTTTCCACGATGCGGATGCTGATTAACGACAAGGCACGTGCTAAATCCTTGGACAGGCCCATGATTTTACTGCCTTTTACGCCCGCTTCGGGTTGAATTTCGTAGCGCGTAATCACAGGACCTGGGTATTTGCCGACCACTTCGACATTTACCCCAAATTCTTTCAGCTTTTCGACGATCAACAGCGCGGTTTTTTGCAACATGTCAGGCGAAATGCTTTCCACTTTTTGACCTGGTGGATCCAATAAATCCAAGGAGGGCAAGGAAGAGGAGCCCGCCATGAGTCTCGCTAAAGGGGCAAAGAAAGAGGATTTGGATTCGGATACCACGGGCGCGACAGGCTCTATCGCCACTTGGGGGGTATCGGACAAATTCAAATCAACTTGTTTAGGTGTACGTGTAGGTGCGCTGGATGAAACGGGAGGCGCGGTTTCCGCTTTCAGCAACGCCTCGCGTGCCAATCTCGCTTGTTCACCAATACGTTTGTCTTGGTAGGTTTGCCAGCGTTGATAGCACCACATCCCTGACACTTCCAGCTTACCGCCTAACCATTCGGTAAAATTCAACCACGAAAACCCCAAGAACACACTGACGCTGCTGACCATCAACGCCAGCAACACCACAGTTGCCCCCGTAAAACCAAACCAACCCAAGCATGCGTCACCAAGCACCTTGCCGAACATACCGCCTGGGGTCATCGGAAGCGGAACGGTCAAGCTGTGCAAGCGCAATGCCTCCATGGCACTGCTGGACAAAATCAACGCCAAAAAGCCCAACACCACCAGCCATGTGGCACGCGGTGCGATGTTTAGGGTACGCAAATTGACATAGCCCGCCCAAATTTGCTGAAGCAAAAAGGCGACCCACAACCAAGCCGATACGCCAAACAGGAAAAACAAAATATCTGATAAATACGCCCCCAAAGTACCCGCAGGATTCAGGATGGGGTTGCCTTCAGCACCCGTGCCGCTGTGTGACCACGCCCAGTCGTTATGCTGATAGCCATATAACGCAAGGCACAAATAGATAGTCCCCGCGATCAAAAATGGCCAATGCAATGCCCGTAGCAACACAAACAACTCGCGATTAAACAGCCGCCATTGGGGAGATAGCGCAGCGTGCTTGGCGGGCGATTTGGGGGCTGTTTTGGGCGCGGCTTTGGGTTGACGACGACGGCGGAATTCAACCATTAGCCGCCCCAATTAACCCTAATTGTGCGGCAACGTGTACCGCCTCAGAGCGGCTATTCACCCGCAACATCTGATAGGCCGCCGCCACATGCACTTTGACCGTGCCTTCTGCTAAACCAAGTTCCGTCGCAATTTCTCGATTGCTAAGTCCTGCCGCCAGATTTTGCAAAATTTGCATTTGGCGTTCAGTCAGTCCGTATTGGTTGGTATTTTGGCGACGACGATCAGGTGGCGGCGCAACCTCTGCCGTGGTCGTGACACGATTGCGACGCAAGGTTTTGTTGGTGATGTATAAATCACCATGCAGCACCAAGGCGACCGCTTTGAGCAATTCGGTTTCATCGGCACTTTTGCAGATAAAACCCATCGCACCATATTCCATGGCTCGTTCCATCACGGCTCTATCTTCTTTTTCAGAGGTCACCAAAATGGGAATATGCGGATAACGATGATGAAATACTTTGACGGACAGCACATCGTCTCCCCCCGCAATTTGCATATCCAATATGGCTAAATCAAAGGCAGGCGACAACTTAACTTGCTTTAAAGCTTTCATAAAAACAGCGGCCTCTACGACCTCAAGTGATTCATACTGTGACCGCAACATAGATGCGATGCCTGCACGAAACAAGGCTTGGTCGTCCGCTAATAAAACTTTCATTCTTTAAATCTCCTTTTTGATTATTATTTGGGTCATGAACACGCAAGTATGCTCATATCATATAGCTCGTAATCATAACATCCCCACTGGTCGCTCTACCACTGATCAATAACGACTTAATGCGCGGGCAATGCCAATAACAACCGAATATCTTCAACCATCCACTCAGGCTTTTGCGCAAAAGGGGCTAATAAGCGCACTTTGCCTTGCGGATCAATCAAAAATGTCCCCGCGCTGTGGTCCATGTTGTAGCTACTTTTAGTGGGCTGTTTGAGATACACCACATTAAATGCCTTGGCAACTTGCGCCGTGGCTTGTGCATCCCCCCACAATCCCAGAAAGCGCGCATCAAAAGCGGGTACGTATTGCGATAACAAGGCTTGCGTATCCCTTTCGGGATCTATCGTGACAAACAACACCTGCACTTTGTCGGCATCTTTGCCCAATAAATCCATTACCTGCGCCTGATCCGCCATAGTGGTTGGGCAGACATCAGGGCAATGGGTATACCCAAAAAACAACAGCACAATTTTGCCGCGAAAATCCGCCAACGTCCGCACGTTGCCGTTGTGATCGGTAAGCATAAAATCCGCCTGCGCATATTTTTCCCCCACCTCCGAGGCGTGAAAAGGCGAAGGCAACTTGGGCGGCTCACAGGCGGTTAAAGTCAATAAAGTCAGTATGAGATAGAGGTAGCGCATTAATTTCCTTTCTAGGCAAGGGGGAAAAGAGAAGAGAGAAGGGGGAAAGGGCAAAAACATCGCACGTTTACGCTTTCTGTGGGATGAAAAAGGTGAAACGTGAAACAGACCGTCGCACACCACACCCTTCTCCCTTTGCTCTTTCCCCTTCACCGCTGTTAAGCAACGTGGCAGCTTCCCGCCCAGCCATTCACATAAAACGTATAGCCGACTTTGACCAAGCCATACACCCCGAAACTGGCGACTAACGTGCCTGCGGTTTGCCGCACGCGAGGCGATTGTACCCACGATTTGATGCTTTCCCAAAACAGCCCGATGGCGAGTAAATTAGGTAATGTACCCAGCCCAAACGCTAACATCAGCAACGCGCCATTTTTCGCACTGCCACTCGCCAACGCACTAATCAACACGCTATACACCAAGCCGCACGGCAACCAGCCCCACAATGTGCCGAGCAGCAAAGCGCGCAGCGGCGTATTGACGGGAAATAAGCCTTTGGTCAGCGGCTGAATGCGTTGCCATAACACTTTGCCTAGGCTTTCGATGCGCCGCACCGCGCCCCACCAACCCGCCAAATACAGCCCCAACGCAATCAACATCACACTGGACAAGGCAAACAACAGATGCTGAATCGGCACTTGGTCGCGCAACAACAACCCCGCCGACCCAATCGCCCCCACCAACGCCCCCGCCACGGTATAGCTGGTCACCCGCCCCACGCTATACGCCAAATGGAACGACCAACGCGGCGCATTTGCTGGACGCTGCGCCGACAAAATCCCCACGATGCTCCCGCACATCCCCAAACAATGCACCCCGCTGAGGAGACCGACAATAAAAATAGCCAATAAATTCAAATTCATGCTGTATCCAAAAAAATCTGTAGGTTGGGTTGAGCATAGCGAAGCCCAACAAATTATGAGGTAAACGTTGGGCTTCGTGCCTCAACCCAACCACCCCCTAAAAAATTAAAAGTTATTTTTGATTCCACTTTCTTGATAGGGATGCGGCACAAACCGAATCCGTTTTAGCTGGTTATCTTCCCACACAAAATACGAAATGCCGCGCAAGGCGGAGTCTTCGTTGATAACGCCAATCACGATCAGTAATCTACTCTCCGCACGATAATTCACTGATTTTTCCCCATGGACAAAAAGGTCATCCGCCACATTGACCTCATCGCTGCTTTGGAAGTTTTCAGGGTAAAACGCGCGCCCCGTTTTGACATCCATCATCACCCAACTCCTACATTGCGAACCCCAACCCATCAAGGTGTAATGCCCTGCAAAATTAACACCCGCTTTTACCTTTGCACGAATAGCAGTACGGTAAAGTCTGGAAGTCGGATGTGTGCGAACATCGGGTACAGCGATTTTTCCTTTGAAAACATACTGTACGGGATAATCTTCAAACTTAGGCGCGTCCTTGGGAATGTCCGACAGGCGGATGGTGTTCCTGTCATAAATATACGAATCGGCAAGTGCGGGGGCAGTAGATTCTTGTGCAGTGACAGACAAAGGAATCGCCAACTGAATAACCAGCACAATCCATAACAAACACTTCACGCTATATCTCCAACAACCGCAAACATCCCGCAGCCACCTTCGCATCT
>FZPZ01000027.1_pt1 | contig 44464 bp, 35 predicted proteins | sample 1534811 | NCBI WGS metagenome assembly FZPZ01 (sample SAMEA104161953, study PRJEB21768) | metagenome | biome: subterrestrial habitat; feature: phreatic zone; material: underground water | place: France | collected 2016-06-01 | depth 60 m | reverse complement strand
CAGCCCGTGCCGCTGCCCACGTCTAACACGCGGGTGGGTTGCAAGCGGATGTAGTCCAAGCGTTCCAACATGCGCTGACAGACTTCGCGCTGCAATACCGCCGCTGCGTCGTAGCTTTTTGCCGCTCGGCTAAAGGAGCGGCGAACCTGTTGTTTATCAATTAAAAATTCATTCATAGCTGGTCGTTAGTGGGTAGTCGCTAGTCGTTAGTTGGTCATTATTAAGTGCGGTGCATTTCACCAACTAATTGCTAACGACTAGCGACTAACGACTAAAAAGTTTCGCAACCGCATCGGGATGCGACAAAAACGGCGCGTGTGCCGCGCCTCGTATCAATTCCAGTCGCGCATGGGGCAACTGTTGTGCCAAAAACGCACTGGCTTCTGGGGGCGTGAGGGTATCACGTTCGCCACCAATCACCAGCGTGGGCGTGAGAATTTTTGGCAAATCGGCGCGTAAATCGCAGTCGCGCAAGATATTTAAACCGCGTTGCAAAATGTCGGCGTTCGGTTCGCCGCGACTGAATAAGGCTTGCCGCAACCGCAGTAGCAAGGCTTTTTCGTTGTCGCTGCCACGCACCTGTAACGCTAAAAATCGCCGTAACGTCAGGGCATAATCTTGTTGCAAGGCTGCTGCAAATCCCGCCAAGGTGTCCGCCGACATGGCGCAATCCCAATCGGGCTGTTGCACGAAACACGGCGTGCTGGCGAGCAAAATCAATTTTTGAACTTGAGACGGAAAGCGCGCCGCCCAACGCAACGCGATTTGTCCGCCTAACGACCAACCGCAGACATGCAACGGTTCGGGGAATTGCGCGGCAAGCACATCGACAAAAACATCAATATCTGATTGTGGGTGCGAATTTATTCGCACGTTGTTCGCATCCAACCCACAATCCCGACTCAGCCCATGCCCTGGCAAATCCACCACAATGACTTGAAAGTTTTCCGCCAAACGTGGGATTAACTCGCCCCATAACCCGCCGTGCATCCCCCAACCATGAATCAATAACAGCGGCACACCTGTGCCGTGGGTTTCAGTGTGTAATTTCATGTTATTTTAAAAACATTTGTTGGACTGTAAGACACTAACGCCTCTATTTTTTGGTCATTTATTGAAGCTAGGGCCGAAATAAGTGATTGGATTTTGAGTTCCGTTGCCCCATAAATGACCGACATATTTATGAAGAAATTTTTGTCTGATAATGTCATCGGCAATACGGCCAACAAATTCAAATCTATTTTGCTTTTCAGATTGTGGAGAGCGGGTTGAATACATTGTTGCTCCCTCTGGAAACCAAGCGGCAATGGAATAGACCTCGCGGATTATTCCACCGTACACAGCCATTGCATACTTCACTTTTTGACAACTTTTTTCAGAAACCACCCAAATTCCACGAGTAGCTTCGTAAAGTTCGTGCTCGGACATTCCTGAGTAATAATGCTTATTTATCCTAATTAAAATAGAATCATTATCAAACTCATCGATGCTAATTTTCGATCGGGATAATTCTGCGATAAGGTCTTCGGTTGAAATTCGACCAAACTTACTAGACTCATGCCCTCGTTGTTTATTCAATAAACTATCAATACCAACAAGGTCAATTACAGCAGCTTCTACTTTTATTGCCACCGTTTCATCTACCCCGTACACCAATATATCAATGCGTAGCATTTTGTTCTGTACTAATTTTTGAATATGTCCCGCTTTGTCATCGGTGATGTTGGATAAATGATCAAAGCAACGATTACCAGTGCCTTTACCTACATAAACCACTTCCTCTCGTTCTATATCTATATAAATATAAACATAAAATTTTAATTTTTCACATATTGCGGCGGGGAAGCTAGTCGAATATTTCAAATTATTTTTAAGCATAATTTTTTCCAAAATTAGTGATGCTGGGGGTGATTTAAACAAAGGCGAAGTCAAATTGGAGCGCATTGTCCGCCTGAAAGATACAACAAAGTATTTCTACGCAATGAAAATGCGCCCCTTTCGAGTCACGGCGGGGGTGGTACGTTTTTGCACCGCCGTTTCCCTAAATAATTCAGCCCGTTGGGTGGACGATAAACGTGCGACAGACTCCATCAGCCCCGCCCCCCGCAAACGTGTTTAATCCCCTCATACACCCAAGCGGTTGCGGTTACGGTATCTTTCAGTACCCGTTTGCAGGTCGCTTCGTCCCATTGGTGGCGCAAGGTTGCAATGACCGCCTCATCCACCCGCGCTTTACCTAAGGCTTTCAATGCCTGCACGATCAACCCACTTTCACGATATTTAAAACCGACATCTTTGAGTGCGGATTTTTTGAAAATGAGCGTAAAAACACCAAGGTCATATTGCCGATTGGGCCCGTCAGAAAGATACACAAATTGCGCAGGAATTTGCGTCGAAAGCCCCAATAAATTCAACGCCGCATCCCCTGACGGCTGAATTCGCCAATTAAATTTGCGCGCAAATGCCTGTGCGACCTGATCAAAATTCGGACTTAAGGTCTGTTGTAATAATTCACTGTATTGCGGGTAATCATAAACACCCCGATAAACACGTCGTATTTTTCCTGCACTGCACAATGCCGACAAAGCATTATCAATCTGCTGGCGACTAAAATCCTCGGCAAAATCATGTTGAGAAAATGCCCACCCCCTACCATGACCGTATATCTTTGAAATTGCTTTATGATGAAGTAATTGCATACAAATATTGGTTTTAATTAACTAGAAAAACATACTACTTTTTCTAGTTAATAAAAGGAAGTACTAAGTGGAAATTTCGGTATTTTTAATGATTTTGAATAGACCGAAAAATTGACCGTGCGATGGTGAATATCAAAAAAATGCGGCCCTTTAGCGTCGCGGCAGGGGGTAGATACTAGACGGTCACGTCAAAAACGTAGCCTGACTACACCACGCGCAGCGATGGTATGTAATCCGCCCTTGAATCTCAAGCGAATTTTGTTAAGCCCTGTTTCCATTTTAACGCCCAATGTATATACTCTAAGTAATTACAGCCAAGGGGGTACATCATGCGTACAGCGAAAGTTTTTAGAAGCGGTAATTCGCAGGCGGTGCGGATTCCGCTGGAGTTTCAGTTTGACACGGATGAAGTGGAGATTTTTCGGCGCGATGACGAATTAGTCTTACGCAAAATTCCGCGTTCCTTGGCGCAGGCGTTTCATTTATTGACGGCATTACCTGACGATTGCTTGACCGAGCGCGAAGACGCGCCGCCGCAAGCGCGTGAAGGATTGTGATGATGACGCGCTACTTGCTCGACACCAATATCTGCATTTACATTAAAAATCATCGCCCTACTGAGGTGTTGGCGCGCTTTTCAGCATTACCATCGGGTAGTGTGGCGATGTCGGTCATTACCTACGGCGAATTGGCTTTTGACGCAGAAAAAAGCACAAAATCACGCGCCGCCCAGCAGATTTTGCAGCAACTCACCGCCTTGATTCCTGTGTTGCCGCTGGATGAAAACACCTCTCTGCACTACGGCAGCATTCGCCACTACTTGCAAGTGCAGGGTACGCCTATCGGTAACAATGACCTATGGATTGCCGCCCACGCGCTGGCGGAAAAATTGATTTTAGTGACTAACAATGTTGCTGAATTTGAACGCGTACCTGCCTTGCAAGTTGAAAACTGGGTAGGCATTTAGCTTCCTGCCACTCGCAAAGCCTGCCCCAACCTTGATACATCCGCCGCCGTATGCGCCGCCGACAAGGTGATGCGCAACCTTGCCGTCGGCACGGTGGGGGGGCGGATGGCGGAGAGCCAAATGCCTTGTTCGCGTAGCTTCCCGCTAAGCGTTAAGGCGGCATGGGCATTTTCGACTAACAAGGGCTGGATGGGGGTGTCGGACGGCATCAGCGTCCACGGCAAGTCTTGTAATTCGTGACGTAGCAACGCAATGAGAGCTTGCAAGTGAATACGGCGGTCATCGCCAGATTCAATTAAGCGCAAACTCGCCAATGTCGTGTGCGCCATGGCGGGCGGGGTGGCGGTGGTATAAATGTAGCTCGGCGCGTGGTTAATCAGGGTGTCGATGACCACTTGCTCTGCTGCGACAAACGCGCCGAACACACCCGCCGCTTTGCCCAAGGTTGCCATGTAGATGATGCGCGGCGAAGTCAGTCCAAAATGCGCTAACGCCCCGCGACCTTGCGCGCCCAACACGCCGAAACCATGCGCATCATCCACCAACAGCCACGCGTCATGCTGTTCGCACAACGCCAACAGTTCAGGCAAGGGCGCGATGTCCCCATCCATGCTGAACACCGCGTCAGTGATGACTAACTTCCGCCCTTGCGGCGCGTCTGCCAACAGCTTGGCTAAATGTGCTGCATCGTTATGCCGATAGCGTTTCACCGTTGCCCGCGACAAGCGCATCGCCTCATTGAGCGACGCGTGGTTTAATTTATCGGCAAACACAAAATCGGATTTTCCTACTAAGCCCTGCACCGCCCCCGCGTTCGCCATATAGCCCGTGGAAAACAACAAGGCAGCGGGTTTGCCGACGAACTGCGCTAAGGCAAGCTCCAGCTCCTCATGCGCCGCGCTATGCCCCGTCACCAAATGCGCCGCACCCGACCCCACGCCCCACTGCGCTGCCCCCGCTTGCCACGCTGCCACCAACTGCGGATGGTTCGCCAAACCAAGGTAATCGTTGCTAGAAAAGGTCAAATACGACTTGCCCGCGACCACAATTTGCGGCGATTGCGGGGAGTCCAATACATGACGACGGCGCAATAATCCTTGCGTGGTACGTTGATTTAATTCGGATTGGAGGGCGGCGAAGGGCATGGTAATGTGCAAAAAACAAGGTCGTGTCTTATACCATAAGCCGTTGTAAAAATAACAAATGAACAAGCATCGTTTGCCAAGGTGGCGTAGAGGCTGGCTTGGCACGGTTAAGGTATACAATACTCGTCCCCATTACAAGAAATGAATCCCATGCGTGATTGGCATCTTCTTTCTGAGCAGGCGGCTCTGGCGGCGGCGACTTCGCGCGCACAAGGTTTAACCCATACTGAAGCCGCGCAACGGCTGGCAGAGTTCGGTGAAAATCGCTTAACCCCGCCGCATCGTCGTAGTCCGTTGTTACGCTTCTTGCTGCAATTTCACAATGTGTTGATTTATGTGCTACTGGCTGCGGCGAGTGTCACGGCTTTGCTGGCACATTGGGTGGATACCAGCGTGATTGTGGGCGTGGTGGTGATTAACGCCATCATTGGGTTTATACAGGAAGGCAAGGCCGAAAAGGCGATGGATGCGATTCGGCAGATGTTGTCCTTGGATGCGACGGTGTTGCGCGACGGCAAGCGTGAGACGGTTCAGGCGGAATCGTTGGTAGTGGGCGACATCGTGTTATTGCAATCTGGCGATAAAGTACCTGCGGATTTGCGATTGATTTCAGTCAAAAACTTGCGCATTGAAGAGGCGGCACTGACGGGTGAATCCACAGCGGTGGAAAAAAGTAGTACTGCCGTCGCCGCGAATGCGGTGATCGGTGACCGCTATTGCATGGCATATTCCAGCACCTTGGTGGTGTATGGACAAGGGACGGGCGTGGTGATAGCCACCGCTGACCAAACTGAAATCGGGCGCATTAGCTCCTTATTAGATGCCGTACCAACGTTGAACACGCCTTTGTTGCGGCAGATGGAAGTGTTCGGGCGTTGGTTAAGCTTGGCGGTTTTGGGGCTGACTATCGTGATGTTTTTGGTGGGTTGGCAAATTCACCATATTCATATCGCCGAGGTCTTTCTGGCGGCGGTGAGTATGGCAGTAGCCGCGATTCCAGAAGGACTACCTGCGGTATTGACCATCACCCTAGCACTGGGTGTGCAGCGCATGGCTAGGCGCAGTGCCATTATTCGCCGCTTGCCCGCCGTCGAGGCACTGGGCGCGGTGACGGTGATTTGTACTGACAAAACAGGCACGTTAACCCGCAACGAGATGATGGCGCAACGTGTGCTGATGAGCCAAAGTGTGCTGGAAGTCAGTGGCAACGGCTATGCGCCACAAGGCAGCTTGACCCTGGATGGCAAAGCGATTTCGGATGAGCTATCCGAAGAAATCACGAGCCTAGTCCGAGCGGGACTGTTGTGCAACGATGCGGTGTTGCGCGAAACGGCAGGCGTGTGGGGGATCACGGGCGACCCTACCGAAGGCGCGCTGGTGACCTTGGCGATGAAGGCGGGGTTAGATCCCGTCCATGAACACGCGTCCCTACCTCGCACCGATCATATTCCCTTTGAAGCTGAACATCGTTTTATGGCGACGCTCCATCATGATGCGGCGGGACAAGGGGTTATTATGGTCAAAGGCGCGGCAGAAGAACTGCTCCCGATGTGCAATTTGCAACGCGTTGGCAAAGCTGACCACCCGATTGATCCTGCCTATTGGCATCGCCAAATCAGCGAAACGGCGGCACTGGGGCAGCGCGTGTTGGCATTGGCGATGAAAACGGCGGACGCTCAACAGCGCGAAGTGGATTTTGTCCATATGCAAACAGGTTTTACGCTACTGGGCATGGTGGGCATTTCTGATCCGCCCCGCGCCGAAGCCATTGTTGCGGTGCGCGACTGTCAAGCGGCAGGCATACAGGTCAAAATGATTACGGGGGATCATGCCGAAACCGCTCATGCCATTGCGATCGCATTGGGTATCGGCAACGGAAAAGTGCTAACAGGCAGCGAATTGGATACCTTAGATGAAGCCGCATTGCAACTCGCGGTGCGAGAGGTGGACGTATTTGCCCGTGCCAGCCCCGAACACAAACTGCGCTTGGTGACCGCCTTGCAAGCCAATGGTGAGATTGTCGCCATGACAGGCGATGGCGTAAATGATGCCCCCGCCCTAAAACGTGCTGACATTGGTGTTGCGATGGGACTGAAGGGGACGGAAGTCGCCAAAGAAGCCGCTGAAGTGGTGTTGGCAGATGATAACTTCGCCACCATCGCCCACGCTGTGGAAGAAGGTCGCACGGTCTATGACAACATCAAAAAAGCCATTGTATTCATTATGCCCACCAATGGCGGCGAAGCGGGCATGGTGCTGGTTGCGGTGTTGCTGGGCATGACGTTGCCGATCACACCCGTGCAAATTTTGTGGGTCAATATGGTGACCGCAGTCACCCTCGCACTCGCCTTGTCTTTTGAGCAAGCGGAAGCAGGCGTGATGCGCCGTCCCCCCCGCTCAACCCAAGAACCGATTTTGTCGGGCTTTATGATCTGGCGCATCTTATTCGTTTCCGCGCTGCTCACCGCAGGGCCGTTCGCCTTGTTTATGTGGGAAAGTGCGCGCGGGGGCAGCACAGAAATGGCGCGTACGGTCGCGGTCAACGCCTTGGTGATCGGCGAAATGGCGTATTTATTCAACTGCCGCTACTTGCTAGCCCCCGTGCGCACATGGCAAGATTTCACGGGTAATGTTTACGTCCTCATCACCACCGCCATTTTGTTGGTAATCCAAGTCGCCTTCACCTATTTCCCCTTTATGCAAAAGCTATTCGGTGTCGTCGCCCTCGATGCCGCCGCTTGGCTGCGCATTGCAGGTTTTGGGGTACTGTTATTTTTAACCATGGAAATCGAAAAAGCGGTGATACGGAAAATCACGAGAAAGTAATTCCCTTTCAACATAAAAAGGGAAATTTAAATGATCATAGCGTGACTTTAATTCCCTCTCCCGCAAGCGGGAGAGGGTTAGGGTGAGGGGCATTGCGTACTCAATAATTTACCAGAGCTCAAACTCCCTCATCCCCAGCCCTTCTCCCGCCTGCGGGAGAAGGGAGAAAAGCGTTAGTGCATGAAATGCACCCTACGTCATGATTGTTGTAGTGAAGTAAAAACGCACTCGCAATGCTACGAATGAATTCCGACCCACGGTCAACATGCGGTTTGCGATGTAATGTGCGTTTTAGTACGGATACATCAAGCTACGGTTGTATAATTTCAAAGACATACCCGACTCTGGAACTTGCTTTGCTCATGTTCAATCTCATAAGCCCTCATTAAGAAGCATCTTCCATGAAAATACTATCTCGAAAAGTCGCTCATGACGCGCTTCCCGTTGAGTCATTCTTCTCAAAATCTCCCGCCCTGATTTTTTTCTTTATCGCCTTGACGGTTTTCGCTGCGGAAGCCGCAGTGATGGTGCTGCTTAATTTCTTACCGCCCTTATCTTGGCGGGATGAGGCCTTCATTGATGCCTTGCTACTGGTGTTGCTCATCACCCCCGCCCTTTATTTTTTTCTGTTTCAGCCTATGGTTGCCCATATTGGTGAACGCGTGAAAATCGAAGCGGTGCTGCACAAGAACGAAAATGAACAGGTCAAGGTGATGCTGCGCGCCTCGCAAGATGGCTTTTGGATCAGCGATCTGCGTGGGCGCATCCTCGAGGTGAATGATGCGTATTGTCAAATGATAGGCTATCGCCGCGAAGACTTGTTGAAGATGTACATCCGTGACGTGGAAGAAGCTGAATCGCCAGAAGAGATCACACAACATATCGGCAAATTGATCGAAACGGGCAGTGATCATTTTGAGACCCGTCATCGCCATCAAGATGGGCGCATTCTGGATATAGAGGTCAGCGTCAATTACAGCCACTTCCAAGGTGGGCAGTTTTATTGTTTCTTGCGCAATGTCACGGCACGCAAACAGGTGGAAAAAGAGCTAAAACTCAGCGCGCAACTGTTAAATAGCACCTCCGATAGCATTTTTTTGCTGGATTTTGAGGGGAAGTTTGTTTATCTAAATGAGGCGGCATGGAAATCGCGTGGCTACACACGAGACGAAATGATGGCGATGAACCTGCGTGACCTCAATGCGCCAGAATTTAACGAATTTATTGCCACGCGCATGCAAGACCTGCTCAAAAACGGGGTCGCATTTTTTGAATCCGCACATCGTTGTCGGGATGGCACCATCATGCCCGTGGAAATCAATGCGCGCGTCACCGAATCGGGTGGCAAAAAACTGCTATTGAGCGTAATTCGCAATATATCTGAGCGTAAAGAGATCGAAGCCTCCTTGCGAACCAGCGCGTATCGCCTGCATGAACTGTTCGAGAATATGCGCAGCGGCGGGGTGGTGTACCAAGTATCTGCCGACGGTAAAGACTTTATCATCACCTCGTTTAACAAGGCGGCAGAGCGCATTGATCATCTGCGTCGCGAAGATGTGCTGGGCAAAAAGGTGACGGATGCTTTTCCTGGCATCATCGAATTCGGCTTATTTGAAGTATTTCAGCGGGTTTTTCAAAGTGGTGTAGCGGAGCATTTTCCGATTTCTTTTTATCAAGATGGGCATATTTCGGGCTGGCGCGAAAACTATATTTATCGCTTACCCAGTGGCGAGATTGTGGCAATCTACGACGATGTCACGCAGGTCAAGCAGGCAGAAAAAGATAAAGATGAAATGCGACGCAACATGCAGGCGTTGTTGAATGCGATTCAAGAAACTACTTTTTTGATGGAGCGGGATGGTACGGTGCTGGTCATCAATGAAATTGGTGCCCGCCGCTTGGACACGCAGCCAGAAGCGTTAGCGGGCACGAATTTATTTGATCGCTTTTCGCCACAAGTCGCCGAATCACGGCGGGCTAAATTCGACGCAATCGCGCTCAAAGGCGAATCCGAAATTTTTGAGGACGAACGTGCGGGACACCGCTTTTCTAATGCGGTTTATCCCATTGTGGATGCGCTGGGCAATGTTCAGCGTTTCGCCGTGTATGCGACTGATATTACCCAACCGTATAGACGAAAAGTAATTGATGACATTTTGTCCGAAATCAATCAAGAAATTCTACAAGGCGTGCCGCTGCTCGACGTATTGACGAGCATTTGTCAGCAAATTGCCCAAGCATTCCAGCTTGAAGTGGTCTGGCTAGGACGTAAGGAAGCGAGCGGGGCAATCAATGTGGTTGCGGCGGCAGGTTCTGCCACACACTATATTGAACATTTTAAAATCAAAGGGATACGCTGGGATGACACGCCGCAAGGGCAAGGACCTGCAGGGAATGCCATCCGCACGGGGCAACCTCAAGTGTTTAAAGTGGATGATCCCCGCTTTCAGGCTTGGTTAAAAATTGCACAGCAAAACAATCTGCAAGCTATTTTTGCGATCCCCTTGGTGATGCGCAATGAGATAGATGGCGTGTTTACCCTGTATTCGAGCAACCCTGTTTTGTTTGAGTCAGCCGAATTGGTCAGTCAGCTCACCAGTGTGGCGCAGCGCATTTGTACCACCCTCGAAGCCGCGATGGATCAACAACAAATACGCTTATTGAGTTCAGCACTGGAATCCGCTGGCAACGGGGTGTTGATTACGGATGCGCAAGGGAGAATCCAGTGGTCAAATCCCGCTTTTTCCACCCTATGCGGTTACAGCAAAGCCGAGTTATGGGGACAAACGCCCCGTATGCTGAATTCAGGACAGCAATCGCTTGAGTACTATCAAGTGTTGTGGGCAACCATCCGTCGAGGCGAAATTTGGAGCAACGAAACCGTGGAGCGCGCCAAAGACGGCACGCTTTATACCGTTTCTCAAACCATTACCCCAATTATCAATGACGGCGAACTCACCCATTTCATCGCCATTCACGAGGACATTACCGATCAAAAATTAACCCAAGCGCGCATTGCGCATATGGCGCATTACGACGCACTGACAGGGTTACCAAACCGTGCGCTGTATTTTGACCGATTAAAGCAAGCCCTATCTATCGCCCAGCGTCATGACCGTGGCTTGGCGGTGTTGTATATGGATTTGGATGGCTTTAAAAAAATAAATGACACACAAGGACACCACGCGGGGGACTTACTGTTGATCGCGGTGGCGGACAGGATCAGCCAGTGTGTACGAAAAAGCGACACCGTCGCGCGCATGGGCGGCGATGAATTCACCATCATTCTCAATGAAGCCTACCAGCATGAAGATGTCACGATAGTCGCAAAAAAAATTATCGCCGCCATTTCCACCCCCTTTGAACTCGCGGGACAGCCAGCGCACATTGGCATCAGCATCGGCATCGCGCGTTATACCGACGATGCCAACACCGAAGATGAACTCATGCAGCGCGCCGACAAAGCCATGTACCAAGCGAAAGCGGCGGGTAAAAACACCTATCGAGTGAGTGAGTAAGGCGAAACAACGATAAAACGTTGCGCCTAAGAAGCGGTTCCGAGCGGTCACGAGAGAGCCAGCGGGATAAAACGCAGCGTCCCGCTAGCAACTAGCGAATGGCAATAAGCACCTATACCTAAGTTTTCGTGGATTACCCACTACGCAAAATTAAGGTCAGTAGAGTGGATAAAGCTGCGCGCATCCACGCTGTTCACCTTTCACCTTTCACCCTCTGTAAATACTGTACAATGCTCCCGTTTTTTGAGTGCATTCCGTATATCTACTTAATTTAATCCCAACCCACTTAATCATGGCTCAATTTATCGCTTTTGACAAAAATGCAGAGGTCGCAGGACACAGCATTTTATCGACCCTAAGTACTTTTCCTGAGTATTATCGTGCAGATATTGAACAATTTCTCAAAGAAAACAATATCGTCAATGTCACGCCAGATAGCTGGCATAGCCAACAAAGTTATTTGAATATTTTCAAAGAGATTTCAACGCGTTATGGTGTCAATTCGCTTTTCAATACGGGGGTGGCGGTAGGTGAAAGCGTCCCTTTTCCGCCTGGCACGACGTTAGAAGCCGCCTATTCTGCTTGGGATGGGGCATATCGTTCACATCATCGCAATGGCACGCTTCTGGGATATATCAAGTTGCACTCATTTGATTATAAAGATAAAAAAGCAGTCGTTGAATGCAAAAATCCCTACCCCTCTCATTTTGAACGCGGCATCGCAACCTCATTTGCCCGTAAATGCAAACCCGAAGATGCGGGTTATATTGATGTTCAACTTGATACAAGTAAGCCTTCCAGACTGAACGGTGCCGATTCATGCTTTTATATCATTACTTGGCTCTAGCTTATTTGTGAGAAGGGAGAAGAGGGAAGAGAAGTGGTTGCGCAATGGTTTGATACACGTCGAGAAATGTGAAACAAATCGTCGTACGCCCGCGCTTTTCACAGTCCCTTAACCCCTTCGTGAAACGTGAAACAAACCGTTGCGCGCCCGCGCCTTTCACTTTTCCCCCCTTCCTCCCCTAATCAAAACACGCAGCAAACGCCTTGCGCCTAGTATAATCGCGCTCTTTTGCAACGCTTGCTGCGACTTTGGACACGTTCGATCCCCAACCCATCCTTGCCACTTTGCCCTTGTTGCCAGGGGTGTATCGCTATTTCGACGAGAAAGGCGAGGTGTTGTATGTGGGTAAGGCGAAGCAACTGAAAAAACGGGTGTCGTCGTATTTTCAAAAAGGCACGCTGTCGCCGCGCATTCGCTTGATGGTGTCGCACATTGCGCGCATTGAAACGACAGTGACAGCTTCCGAGGCGGAAGCGTTGTTGTTGGAAAACAACCTGATTAAATCGCTGAAGCCGCGTTATAACATCTTGTTTCGGGATGATAAAACCTATCCCTACTTGGTGTTGACGGGGCATGAGTTTCCGCGCTTGACCTATTTTCGCGGCACGCCGAACAAGCAGCATCAATACTTTGGCCCGTATCCCAATTCGTCCGCTGCCAAAGACAGCAGCCAGTTATTGCAGAAAATTTTCCGTATTCGCACGTGCGAAGACAGCGTGTTTAACCACCGCACCCGCCCGTGTTTGCAGCATCAAATTCACCGTTGCACCGCGCCCTGCGTGGGGCTGATTGCGGCGGAAGATTATCGGACGGACATTCGCAACGTGGCATTGTTGTTGCGCGGGCAGCATCAGGCGGTGGAACAGCATTTGCGCGCTGGGATGGAAGCCGCAGCCGAAGCGATGAATTACGAACAAGCGGCGGTGTTGCGCGACCAGTTGCGCGATTTACATATCGTGCAGCAACAGCAATTTGTCGAATCGGCAGGCGGCACGACCGACGCGGACATTATCGCGGTGGTGCAACACGCAGGCGTGGTGTGCGTGAATTTGGCGATGGTGCGCGGCGGGCGGCATTTGGGCGATAAAAGTTTGTTCCCCGATCATGCGCAGGATTTCGCCTTGGAAGAGATTGCTGACGCGTTTATCGCCCAACATTATTTGCAGCGCAGCGTGCCGCCGTTGTTGATTTTGAACACCATCAGCAGCGATGACACGTTAGCCCAGTTGTTAAGTGAACAAACGGGGCATCCCGTGCGCGTGGTGCAAGCCACCACCCAAGAACGCAAACAATGGCTGACCATGGCAGTGAAAAATGCCGAATTAGCCTTGCAACAACGCGCCATGCAGCAGGGCGGGCAACAATTGCGGCTGGATAAATTGCGCGAACATTTGTCCATGCCCACGCTGCAACGCATTGAATGTTTTGATATTAGTCACACCATGGGCGAAGCGACGCAGGCTTCGTGCGTGGTGTATGAGAATCTCGCGATGTGCAACGGGCAATATCGCCGCTATCGCATCACGGGTATCACGGGCGGCGATGATTATGCCGCCATGCGACTAGCCCTGACGCGCCGCTATCAAAAATTAGTCGATAATGAAGGCGCACGTCCCGATTTAATTTTGATTGATGGCGGCTTGGGGCAATTGCACATTGCGATGGAAGTCATGCAGACCTTAGGATTGGACATTGCCTTGATTGGCGTGGCAAAAGGCGTGGAACGCAAAGCGGGCATGGAACAATTGATTTTCCCCGATGGACGCGCGATTCGGTTGCCTGAAAATGATCCCGCGCTGCATTTGATTCAACAAATCCGCGACGAAGCCCATCGTTTTGCCATCAGTGGACACCGCGCCCAACGCGGCAAAGCGCGCACCACCTCCAGCTTAGGCGAAATCGCGGGCGTGGGCGATGCACGCCGCCGCAATTTGCTGACCCACTTTGGTGGATTGCGCGAAGTGCAGCAAGCCAGCGTTGAACAACTCGCCCAAGTGGCAGGGATTAGTAAAACACTTGCCGAAAAGATTTACCAACAGCTACACTAGCCCCATGCCAAACAATATCCCAAATTTACTCACCTGGTTGCGTATCCTGTTGATTCCCGTCTTTGTGGCGGTGTTTTACCTGTCCGACCAGACCCTAGCCCCCCAGCTCAAAAATGTCATCGCCACAGCGGTGTTTTTACTCGCCGCCGCGACCGATTGGTTAGACGGCTATTTAGCCCGCAAACTCAATCAAACCTCCGCCTTTGGCGCGTTTCTCGACCCTGTTGCCGATAAGCTGATGGTGGCTGCCGCCTTGATTTTGTTGGTCAAATTAGATCGTGCGGACGCAATTTTGGCGTTTATCATCATCGGACGCGAAATCACCATCTCCGCCCTGCGCGAATGGATGGCAAAAGTCGGTGCCAGCAAAAGCGTCGCCGTGTCCATGCTCGGTAAAATCAAAACCGCCTTCCAAATGGCGGCGTTGATTTTATTGCTCTACCATCAACCCCTGTTCGGCATTCCCTGCCAATTGTTCGGCGAACTGCTGCTCTATCTTGCCGCGCTGCTCACACTCTGGTCTATGGGGTATTACTTGATGCTGGCGATGCCGCAGTTGAAGGGGCGGTAGGGGCGCACCTGCGTGTGCGCCCTGATACGTAAAGGGCAGACACGCAGGTCTGCCGCTACCGTGTTTCACATTCTTCACCAAGGTCAAAAATCAAATGGAACACTTCCCCCCTCCCGACGCACAAGTCGATCAAATCAAACTCCCACCGCATTCCGTTGAAGCCGAGCAATCGGTATTGGGCGGGTTGTTGTTGGAAAGTGGCGCGCTGGATAAGATCATCGACCTGATTACCCACGAAGATTTTTATCGGCGCGATCATCAGCTGATTTATCGCCAAATCGTGCAGTTGAGCGAACAGGCAAAGCCCGTCGATGTGATTACCGTGGCGGAAGCCTTGGAAATCGCGGGCGACTTGGACAAGGTCGGTGGGCTGGTTTATTTAGGTTCATTGGCGCAAAACGTACCCTCCGCCGCCAACGTGCGCCGTTATGGCGAAATCGTGCGCGAACGCTCGATTATGCGCAAACTGGCTGAGGTCGGGAGCGACATCGCCACCAGTGCCTACAATCCCACAGGGCGCGATGCCGCGCAGTTGTTGGATGAAGCCGAAAGCAAGGTATTTGAAATCGCCGAAGCGGGTTCACGCGGCAAGCAAGGTTTTGTGCCGATGCCGCCGTTATTGACCCAAGTGGTTGAACGGATTGAAACTTTATACGCGCGCGACAACACCAGCGATGTGACGGGTACGGCAACGGGTTTTGCCGAATTGGATCGCATGACTTCGGGCTTGCAACCTGGTGATTTGGTCATCGTGGCAGGTCGTCCCAGTATGGGGAAAACCGCGTTCTCGATTAACATCGCCGAAAACGTCGCGCTGGACAGCAAGTTACCCGTGGCGATTTTCAGTATGGAAATGGGCGGCACGCAATTGGCGATGCGGATGTTAGGCTCAGTTGGCAAGCTCAATCAGCACGATTTGCGCACGGGGCGACTGCAAGATGACGACTGGGGACGCTTGACCCAAGCATTGGGAAAGCTCAATGACGCGCCGATACACATCGACGAAAGTGCTGCACTATCCGCCTTGGAAGTGCGCGCCCGCGCTAGACGGTTACATCGACAAAACAATGGCTTAGGATTGATCGTGATCGACTATTTGCAACTGATGAGCGGTAGCGCAGGCAAGTCCAACGAAAACCGCGCCACCGAAATTTCTGAAATTTCCCGCTCGCTCAAGTCGTTGGCTAAAGAATTGCACGTCCCCGTGATTGCTTTGTCCCAGCTCAATCGTAGCTTGGAACAACGCCCCAACAAACGCCCCGTGATGTCCGATTTGCGTGAATCAGGCGCGATTGAGCAAGATGCGGATTTGATCTTGTTTATCTACCGCGACGAAGTCTATAACTCAGACTCCCCCGACAAAGGCAAAGCCGAAATTATTATCGGCAAACAACGTAACGGCCCGATTGGAAAAGTTGAGCTGGCATTTAGAGGCGAATACACCCGTTTTGACAATTTAGCGACGGGAAGTTATTAGTCGTTAGTCGGTAGTTGCTAGTCGTTAGCTTTTAGTTGGCTGGGTGAGAATATCTGCATGAATATATTGCAAAAATTCCTGATGCACGGCACGTACCCGCAACTAAAAACTAACGACTACGCGCCGATTATTTTGTGATCTTGGAAAAACGCCACCGCCTCGGCTTCTACTCGCGTGCGTTTCATCGGCGGCAGACTTTGCCAAATCCTGCGTCCATATTGTTTGCTAATCAATCGGGGGTCGCAAATCATCAGCACGCCTCTATCATTTTCATCGCGGATCAGCCGCCCCGCGCCTTGTTTTAGGGTGATGATGGTGCGGGGCAGTTGGTATTCCATAAAGGCGTTGCGACCCTGTTGATTGAGTTGCGCAATACGGGCGGCGAGGACGGGGTCGTCGGGCGGGGCGAAGGGCAGTTTGTCGATAATGACCAGCGACAGCGCGTCGCCGCGCACATCCACGCCTTCCCAAAACGATTGACTGCCCAGCAACACGGCGTTGCCCAAGGTGCGAAAACGCGTCAGCAATTCGTTGCGTGAGCTTTCGCCTTGCAGCAATAACGGAAACGTCCAGCCGCGCACTTCAAATTCGGCTTGCAAAATTTCGTGGGCGCGTTGCATGGCACGCAAGCTGGTGAACAACATAAACGCCCGCCCTTGGCTGGCTTCCAACATCGGCAATGCGGCTTGCACCACCGCCTCGGTATAGCCGTCGCTATTGGGTTCGGGCAGGTTTTGCGGCACATACAACAAGGCTTGTTCGGCGTAATTAAACGGACTGTCCCAACACGCGGTTTGGGCTTTGAGCAAGCCCATTTCGGTTTGGTAATGCGAAAAATTTTGTTTCACTGCCAAGGTCGCGGAGGTAAAAATCCATGCCCGTGGCTGGCTGCCAATTTGTTTTTCAAAAATATCGGCAATCGACAAAGGGGTGAGATTGAGCTGCAAAGTGTGATGAAACACTTCTAACCAACGCACAAAACCATCGTTGTCCGCACCTTGCCATTTGGTGAGTTGCGCCAAAAATGCCTGCCCGCGCACGCTGCAATTTTCCAGCCCTTCGCTGCGTTCGGCTTGAGTTTGCAACAAGGCATTGAGTTCTTTGAGCTTTTCCTCAAGCACTTTCAATGCAGGCAACCAATCGCGGAAGCGTTCCATTGCCAAGGCGGGCAGCCGTTCTTCTTTTTTAAACACCAGCCGTAAGTCCTTCGCGGCTTTTTCCAAGGCATCTGCGGCTTTGGGCAAAGGTGCGAAATCTTTAGCGGAAGCTGCTGCTTCGAGGCGCGCATCGCGGGCTAAATCCAACAATTGCGAAGTAGAAAGATTGTCGCCAAAAAACAAACTGGCGGTTTCGGGCAATTGGTGCGCTTCATCAAATACCACGGTGTTGCAGGCGGGCAACAACTCCGCCACACCTTCATCGCGCAGCATCACATCGGCAAAAAATAGATGGTGATTCACCACCACCACATCGGCTTTCATCGCCTCGGCGCGGGCTTTCAACACAAAACATTCATCATGCGCGGGGCATTCTTGACCCAAACAATTGTCCCGCGTGGAGGTGACATGCAGCCAAATCGGCGCATTTTCAGGCACATCCACCAAGCCGCTTTTATCCCCCGTTTGCGTCACTTTGGCATATTTTTTGATTTTACCTAGGTGGCGAATATCCTCGCGGGTGGCAAAACGCCCATCGCTCATCGCCTGTTCCAGATGGTAATGGCACACATAATTCGCCCGCCCCTTGAGCAACGCCGTGGTCAGCGACACCCGCAGCGCGTCGCGCACCATCGGCAAATCTTTTTGGAATAGCTGATCTTGTAAGTTTTTCGTACCTGTCGAAATAATCACCTTGCCGCCATTTAACAAAGCAGGCACAAGGTAAGCAAACGTTTTGCCCGTCCCCGTGCCTGCTTCCACCACCAAAATGGCGTTATCGCGTATCGCATCCGCCACCGCCAATGCCATTGCCCGCTGCTGCACACGTGGACGAAACGACGACACGCCTTCGGCTAAAGGGCTTAACTCAGAAAAAAAACGTTCGACTTCGGTGGACACGATAGATTTAGGCTCAAAAAGAATAGGCGCGATGGTAGCGTATAAGTGAGGTGAACGGTAGGAAGCGGGTCGAGTTTACGCTCGCGGCGGCATCAATGTTGGCTTGCAAGGTCTGACGCTAACACTGCAAATTCCTCCGCCACCTCCAACGAAAGATCAATCGAGCCTGACTTTTATGTCACTCGGTTAATAAATATAATTTATAAATCATGGTGATACGACAATATCTCCTTGCTAATATCCACATGAGTAAGGATGATTGGCGTGGGAGCGCGATTAAACCACCGAGAAAAGCATCGCGCAATTTGTGCGCGCCTACAGACATAACGCTTTATTTTGATTTAAAAGAAATATCCCTTAACCGAGTGACATGAAAGTCTGACCCTATTGATTCATCCACCGTGCGGCTTGCTTTGGGAGTACATTGCGCCAAAGACGTAGCTTGGGTTGAGCGCAAGCTGCGCCCAACAAATTCACGTGGTAAACGTTGGGCTTCGTGCCTCAACCCAAGCTACGAAAATCGCCTCAATCGTAGGTCGTGTTAGCCCAACGGGCGTAACCCGACATTCCCCGCCAAAGCTACGGTAGAAATTTTGATGTTTTAGCTGTAAATTCCATGGCGTTTAAATTTACCCACATCAGTTTGAATCGCGCATGATTGCACGTGTCTGCAAGTTCAAGCCGTAAAAATCTGGTCATAGCACAGCTATTTTAATTTATAAATGCGATAAAATACGGCATGGAAAAATCCAGCCCAGCAATTCTCAATTCAAAAAAACGAGGGGTCTCTTGTCGTGTGAGCGCACAAATTGCGTAATTTGACGTAAAAATCATCGCGCAGGTCGAAATTTATCCCGACATTCACGTCAAAAATCAGGTTAAAACCCGAACTGCGACGACATATTGGGCGAATAAATTTTGAATTGAGCATTGCTGGATCCGCCCCCTTGTTTCCCCAGCAATTCTCATTTTGACCATGGGTATGACAAATTCGTACAGTTGCTTGTGAACAAGGCTGGGTTTTCGCCCTTTCGGGCGATGTACGAATGAATTCGTACCCACAAAACCCCTCTGTTTAGTCAAAATGAGAATTGCTGTTGTTTCCCCAGCAATTCTCATTTTGACCGTAGGTGCGAATTCATTCGCACGGTTTCTCGTGAATAAGGCAAGTTTTGTCGCGTTTTTCGCCCTGTCGGGCGATGTACGAATGAATTCGTACCCATAAAACCCCACTGTTTAGTCAAAATGAGAATTACTGTTGTTTCCCCCAATCACTCCCAAAGGAACTAAAATGAAAGCATACTCATCCTTATTCGCCATCGCGCTACTGTCAGCCTGTGCCACGCAACCTGCGCCAGTGCCTTCCCAACCAACCCCCATTCCCGCGCCTATCGTCGGCGGTGATCGAGATGCGCATGGCTGTATCGCTTCAGCGGGCTATACATGGTGCGCCCGCGAGTCGGCTTGTGTCAGACCGTGGGAGTTGTCTGCTGAAAAAAGCTTAGCGCAGGGTGTGGATGCTTTTCAGCAATACTGTACGTCTAAACCGTAATAGGTGCGCCCCACCCTACCCCACGGCACGCTCCTTGCTTTAGCTCTTGCCATACTGCCTAGCCTTACGTTAAAAAGGGCGTGGCGCATGGTTAATAAAGGAATTGAAATGAGCGCGACCGTCAGAGTCTATCGGGAATTGGGAATTTGTGTGGTGATTTTCGGCATCATTGCGTGGTGGCTATTGGGTTGCATTGCCTTTTTTCGATTTTGCTGGGGTTGGCGATTTACCTCGCTCCTTATTTTATGGCAGAGCTACCTTTGTTATTCAGACAAAGTTTGCACGCGATCGCGCTAATGCCCACGCTACGTGTTCCCGCACCATCTCGTCTGGATAGTTCAATTTAGCGGATAAGGCAGTATGAATAGCGGGCGTTGACGTAGCATTCCCCAATGCCACCGCCAGATTGCGCAGCCATTGCGCGTAGCCGATGCGGTAAATGGGGCTGCCTGCCATTTTGGTGTTGAATTCGGCTTCATCCCACGCGAATAATTCCAATAGACCAACATCATCCAATCCATGGCGCACGGCGAAATCGGACTCGGCAGTCACTTGGGCAAAGCGATTCCACGGGCAGACCATTTGGCAGTCGTCGCAGCCGTAGATGCGGTTTCCCATTAACGGACGTAATTCGACAGGAATGCTGCCTGCGTATTCGATGGTCAAATAGGAAATGCAGCGGCGGGCATCGACTTGGTAGGGGGCGACGATGGCTTGCGTGGGACAAATATCCATGCAGCGCGTGCAGTTGCCGCAATGTGCTGACACGGGTTCATCCACGGGCAAGGGTAAGTTGATGTAAATCTCACCTAAGAAAAAATACGATCCCTGTTCCCGCGAGAGCAATAAGCTGTGTTTGCCACGCCAGCCCAAACCCGCTTTGCTGGCGAGTGCCACTTCCATCACGGGCGCGCTGTCGGTAAATACTCTGCCCTCAAATTCCGCGACTTCTGCCCGAATTTTATCTACCAATTTTGCCAATCGCGCACGCAGCACTTTGTGATAGTCTCGCCCCAAGGCGTAGCGGGAAATATAGGCGCGGTCAGCGTGTTGCAAGACGGTCTCACCCTGATATAAATTGGGCGGCAAATAATTCATGCGCAGCGAAATAATACGCACGGTATTCGGCACCAACTCAGCGGGGCGTGTGCGTTTTGTACCGTGTTTTGCCATATAATCCAGCTCGCCGTGAAAACCCTGCGCCAGCCAGTTCAACAATCTTGGTTCTGCGGCCGATAAATCCGTATCCGTGATACCCACCGCTTGAAAACCCAGTTGCTTCGCCCAGAGTCGAATTTTTTGCACTAATGCGTCGTAATGTTGAGGAGTGTTGTTTTGCATCATGTCTGATGATAGCCGATTTACCCAATATTTAGCCGATGAAAACGCGATACTGAATTTTGCCCATCGCCTCGCAAGCGGCTTGTGCAAAGGGCTGGTGATTTATTTGCATGGCGATTTAGGCGCAGGAAAAACCACGCTGGTACGCGGCGTGTTGCGTGCGCTGGGTTATGAAGGGCGAGTTAAAAGCCCCACTTACACCTTGCTGGAAACCTATCAAGCGGGCGGATTTGAGTTGCGCCATTTTGATTTATATCGTTTGAACGACGAAGAGGAATGGGAAGTGGCGGGATTTCGCGATGAATTCAACGGCGAAAACATTTTTTTCATCGAATGGCCAGATCGCGCAGCCTCACTGTTGCCGCCAGCAGATCTCGATATACATCTTGCACCTGCTGAGTCAGGACGAACACTGGCGGTCACCGCCTATTCAACACAAGGAAAATCATGCTTAAACGCACTGTCGCATTAGTGACGCTACTGGTTTGGCTGCCCTGCGCTGAGGCGGCCATCACACTGAGTTCCGCTCAAGTCGCCACAACCCCACAATACACCCGTTTGATACTAGAATCGAACGAGCCGATTACGCATGTCACCTCCAACCAAGCAGCACAGCTGGTCATTGACCTCAATGCAGTCAAAAGTAATGCGGTCATGGAAAACTTGGTTCGTAAAATTCGTGCCGATGATCCTTACCTAAAGCATTTGCACATTACCCATATCGACAGCGTCACACGACTCACTTTTGAACTAAAAAGCCCCGTCAAATTGCAAACCTTGACGATGGAACCGATGAAGTCTAATCGCTACCGACTGGTATTTGAGCTTAGCCCAAACGACCCACCTCCCGCCTCGCTCGAACGCAAATCAGGTCAACGCCCCGACATGGGCATACTGATTAACCTGTCTGTGGCCGAGAGCGCATCGTCCGTCAAAAAACCGCCCTCTCCAAGCAAATCCGCATACCAAGAATCAAGCATTACTGCCGCCCTTGCCGTGGCGAGACCAGCGGACATTGAAATTCCACCTGTTCGCCCCCCCAGTTCAGCCAACAATAGCGCGCGTCCCAACTTCGTTTTTCTTGAAGCAGAACCAACAAAAAAACCCAAACCCCGTGCACGCCCAACACTCGCACTCAATAAACCCGATATAGGAGGCGACCTCCATGTCAAAGTCAACGAGCCGTTGCCTGAAGCACCACGCGTGCAAAAACTACCGCCCGCGCCGAAAACGCCTTTTATTGCCACACAAGAAGAGGATAGCTTTTCACCGCCTATCGAAAATAATTCATCGTGGCAAAATGGACGACGAATGTTGGTCATTGCCATTGATGCAGGGCATGGCGGCCAAGACCCAGGGGCATTAGGTCGTTATGGTTCATATGAAAAAACGATCACCTTGGCGATTGCGCGCCAGGTTAAAAATATATTAGCCAATACGCCCAATCTACGCGGGGTACTGACCCGACAAGGAGATGTATTTATCCCGCTTGCTGAGCGCGTTGAACGCGCGCATCAAGCCAATGCGGATCTGTTTATTTCCATACACGCAGATTCATTTGTCAATGCCAGCGCGCAAGGTTCATCGGTTTATACCCTGTCTAAACATGGTGCCAGCAGTTCAGCCGCTGATTGGCTTGCCAACAAAGAGAACAATGCCGATGCGATTGGTGGCGTGGCCGTTGCAGGCAAAGATGCCACATTGATGCGCACCTTGTTTGATTTATCCCAAACGGCGGCGGTCAAAGACAGTCAGCATTTAGCCAGTCACATCCTCAAAGAACTCGGCAAGGTGAATGAGCTGCATCGCGGCAAAGTAGAGAAAGCAGGATTTGCAGTACTAAAATCCCCAAAGATCCCTTCGATTCTGGTTGAAACCGCGTTTATCAGCAACCCAAGCGAAGAAAGTCGCCTCAACGATGCGAACTATCAAGCGCGCGTTGCCCAAGCAATCGTCAAAGGCATACAACATTATTTCGCCCAAAACCCTGCGGTCAATAGTCAAAAAATCGCCCGCAGCAATTAAAACAAAAGGCACTTTCCCTGTTCGGTTGGTAAATCAACCAAAACTTGGGGGAACGATGCTATTTTCGATGCCCCTCCCATCTACTCAAACACGAATCTTGTAAAAACAAGGGGATAGATACCATATTGTGCTAAAAATACCCATCAATCATCCATTTTTAGCCACGCTTCCCAATACTCACGCCCAGTATTTTGTAATTTTTTCATCTAGCCCCTTTACAAGTCCCCGTCCCGTCCCTATAATGCGCGCTCTTTCGAGGTACGGGGGTATAGCTCAGCTGGTAGAGCGCTTGCATGGCATGCAAGAGGTCAGCGGTTCGACTCCGCTTATCTCCACCAAGGTAATAGGCAGCAAAGGTAGTCAGCAATAAAAAGTCAAGGTCCCCATCGTCTAGAGGCCTAGGACATCGCCCTTTCACGGCGGTAACACGAGTTCGAATCTCGTTGGGGACGCCAGACAATCCGTCTGGTGTGAAAATTAAATGAAATCTCAAATCCGCTCTGCGGATTTTTTGCGTTACGGCTTCAATCGCATCATCCTTAATTGTGAAACACCCGATGAGCCATCTCTCACACCTCAACACCCTTCAGTAAAAATCACACCGCGATCGCGCAAAAATAAGATAATCTCAACGGCATATCGGATGGTCAATAATAAGAAATCGTGAGGGAGCGTATGGAAAAACACCAAGCTAGCGTATTGATAGCAGATGATGAGGCGCATATTCGTAGCCTGCTCAACCTCATTTTTACCAACCTAGGTGCCGAGGTGGTCGGTGAGGCATCGGATGGGGAAGAAGCTTTGAGTCTGTATCAGCAACATCAGCCAGATATGGTCGTATTGGACATCAACATGCCCAAACTAGACGGCATTCATGTCTTAAAACAAATTATGCACATCAATCCCAAAGCACTGGTGATTATGTTGACTTCTCTTAATGCGATGTCGGTGGTGAAGGAATGTATTGACTATGGCGCACGAAACTACATCCTGAAGAACACCACCGCCGCCGAATTGCACCAAGCAATCAGTGAAACATGGACTGAATACATGGCAGAAATCAATGCGAGTGTGTCATCATGAGCTGCAATCACCCCAATCCAGCGGGCTATCTATTCTGCGGTCATTGTGGTGAAAGACTGGACTCTGTGTGTTGTCGCTGTGGCTTTGTTGCCGCGATAGGGGACGCATTTTGTGGCCGCTGCGGGCTGAGCTTAACCGTAGCACCTGAACAAGAACTCAAGGGTACGACGGATATTGACCACCGTTTTGATCTGGATTATTTGGTTCAACAAGCCGCGCAAGAGCATAAATTCCTAGAGTCAACGCACAAGGCGCGTGTCACACAAGACGACATCCGCAAATTACTCGCCACGCGCAGAAAGAAATTCTAGCCATGGAACTGACTGAATCGCTCATTGCAAGCTTCCAAGAAAAAAGTGGCATTCCGCCCGCCCCCCTCGCGAGCATGATTAAAGCCGCCCAGAACGATGCGCTTGAATTTGCCCAGTTCATCATTCAAGACAGTTATCTGGATCGTGATACCGCAGGTGAACTGCTGGCAAGTCAGCTAAATTGCACCTATGTCAACCTAAGCAAAACCTTATTTCAGGACAAGATAGTCTCACTGCTGCCCGTTGAAATTGCCTCCCGCTATCACGCCATTCCAATTTATCGTCTGGGTAATGCCGTGACGGTGGGCATGGCGAATCCAGGTGACCAAAAAATCATTACGGCATTGGAAAATCTGCTGATGGGAACCGTCAGTCCCGTCTTTTGCTTCCGTGACGAAATTGACTCGGCCATTAAGGTCAATTACCAATCTGCGCAAAACGTGGGCGACTTGGTGACCAGCTTCGACTTGAAGATTTTTCAGGGCGAACAACTGAGCGAAGCGGCACTGGTCAAGTTATTGGATTCCAAGCCGCTGGTTGAACTGAGCAATTCGATTATTTTGCTTGCCTTAAAAGAACGCGCCTCAGATATTCATATTGAACCCAAAAAGAATGAGGTGGTGATCCGTTTTCGGATCGACGGGATATTAACGGACAGGCTGTTTTTACCCGCAGAAATGGGCATGCCGCTCGCCTCTCGCTACAAAATTACCGCCGAGATGGACATTACCGAACGTCGCAAGCCGCAGGATGGCAAAATCAGCTTTGCTTTGCCGATGAAGACACTGGATTTACGCGTTTCCTGCCTGCCCGTGGTGCATGGCGAGAAAATTGTGATGCGCATTTTGGGCTCGTTATACGCAAGTGCTATTCTGAACCTAGATAAACTGGATTTTTCGCCCGAAGTATTACGTCCATTAAAGACCGCTTTAAAACACCCTCAAGGCATACTCTTTGTCACAGGGCCTACGGGTTCGGGCAAAAGCACGACCCTTTACGCCGCACTGAACTTTATCAATACCCGCGACATCAACATTATCACGATTGAAGACCCCGTCGAATACGATGTACATAGCCTGAACCAAGTGATGGTCAACAACAAGGTCGGGCGTGGCTTTCAAGAGGTATTACGCGCGGTACTACGACAAGATCCCGATGCCATTTTGGTCGGCGAAATTCGCGACACCGAAACCGCACGCATAGCCGCACAAGCAGCACTAACAGGGCATTTGGTGTTGACCACCTTGCATACCAACGATGCGATTCAGGCCACCACACGACTACTGGACATGGGCGTAGAGCGTTTCATTGTCGCCCCCGCCCTCATCGGGGTACTGGGGCAACGCTTAGTGCGCAAGCTGTGCGAATACTGTAGAAGCGACTATCAGCCAGACCCAGACGAATTACGCCCCTATTTCTACTGGAAAGAAGACACCACGCTGCCGACGCTCTACAAAAGTACGGGCTGTGAGCATTGTGGCAAAACGGGCTATACTGGACGGGTGGGCATACACGAATTTCTCAAGGTAACACCCGCCATACGCGAGGCGATCTTACGGGGTCGCGACAATAATGAGATCATGCGGATTGCAATACAACAAGGCTTTCGCAATTTACGTTACGATGGTTTTAAAAAAGCGTTGCGTGGACTGACTTCGTTAGAAGAAGTCGTGCGTGCGACGGCGTCATTAGAGGATGAATAAACGGCTGGGTGAACGAGCTGGGTCAATTTATCATTTTAACAATATATTCAATTAGATGCAAGAAAATTTCCACCCAGCAACGCACGACCAAGGTCAGCACAATGAGCACCTGTACCTAAATTTTCGGGTATTTTAAGCTGCTAGTCGCTAGTCGCTAGTCGCTAGTCGCTAGTCGTTAGTTAATGTGGGAAAGCTGCCCTCACTATATTTTTTTACAATATATTCAAATAGATGATAAAAACATTTCACTCCAGCAACTAAAAACTAACGACTAGCGACCAACAACTCAACACCCAATTACTTGTACACAATACCTTAGGAGAACCCATTGCTAGAGCCGCCCGTTCCATTTGATGAAGCAAGCCGCCTCGCCACTTTGCGCGGACTCACGGTGTTAGATACGCCTGCCGAAGAGCGATTCGACCGTTTTACGCGATTAGCTCAGCACTTATTGGGGGTACCTATTGCGCTGGTTTCGTTGGTTGATAGCAACCGACAATGGTTCAAGTCCTGTCAAGGACTGGATGCACTTGAAACACCTCGCAGCATTTCCTTCTGCGGTCATACCATACTCGAAGACCAAACCCTCATTATTCCAGATACACAACTGGATCCTCGCTTTGCTGACAATCCACTGGTCATTGACATACCGCATATTCGTTTTTATGCAGGCGCGCCGCTGACGTTGCGCAATGGTCAACGCGTCGGGACGCTCTGTGTGATAGACCGTCAACCGCGTCAACTGAGTACGGAACAACAACTAGGGCTGCGTGATTTAGCGCAATGTGTGAGCGAAGAACTAGAACATGGGCAGTGGTTAAAGGATGCCGCTGAATTGTTTTTGCTACAAGAAAAATATGCCGCCATCATTGCCACTTCCGACGATGCCATTATGAGCAAAACGCTAGATGGCAAGATTACCACTTGGAATCCTGCGGCAGAAAGACTCTTTGGTTATAGCGCGTCAGAAGCAATCGGTCAGCCAATGAAGATGCTTATCCCGCATGACAACGCCTGCGAAGACCCCCAAATCCTCAGCCGCATCCAGCAAGGGGAGCATGTCGAGCATTTTGAAACGGTTTGGGTCAAAAAAGATGGCGGGCGAATAGATGTTTTGGTGAGCATCTCGCCCATGAAAGACACCACGGGCAAAATCATTGGCGCATCCAAGATCGTGCGTGACATTACTGAACGTATTCAAGCCACGCAAGAAAGATTGGAAGATGAAAGGCGAATCAGAGAAGCGCAACACATTGCTAAAGTCGGCAGCTGGGATTTGGATTTAATCTCAGGGAAGCTGATTTGGTCAGATGAAATATACAACTTGTTTGAGATTGATAAGTCAGCGTTCGGTGCGTCCTACGAGGCTTTTCTGGATGCCATTCATCCCGACGATAGAGACGCCGTCAATCTAGCCTATACCGAATCGCTGATGAATCGCGCGCCTTACGAAATCACCCATCGTCTGCGGATGAGTGATGGTCGCATTAAGTGGGTGCATGAACACTGCACTTCGGACTTTGATGCGGCGGGAAAACCCCTGCGATCACGCGGGACGGTACAGGACTTCACCGCACTCAGAATGGCAGAATATGCCGCACAGGAAAGCACTTTACGCACGCAAGCGATACTTGATAATGTACTCGATGGCATTATGACCATCAACGAGCACGGCATCATTGAATCTTTTAACAAAGCATCCGAAAATATTTTTGGCTATCCCGCCGCCCAGATCATTGGCAGTGGTATCAAAACACTGATGCCTGAACTCTATCACAGCGAGCAAGATGGTTATTTACACAATTACGTCAAAACCCACCATAAAAAATTCATCTGTATCGGTGAGCAGGTGGTGGGACGGCGCAAGGATGGCTCAACCTTTCCCATCGACTTGGCGGTGTCCGAAATGCAGTTAGGGGATAAACGCGTGTTCACAGGCATCGTGCGCGACATCACCGAACGCGTGAAAGTCGAACGTATGAAAAGCGAGTTTATCTCCACCGTGAGCCACGAATTACGCACCCCGCTGACTTCCATACGCGGTTCGCTCGCCCTGATTGTCGGCGGCGTGGTCGGTGAATTGCCCGCAAAAATCAAACCGCTGATTGAAATTGCACACAAAAATAGCGAACGCTTGATCTTGCTGGTCAACGACATACTCGACATGGAAAAAATCGAGGCAGGCAAGATGGAGTTTGATATGCAGCCCACCAAACTGATGCCCCTGTTAGCGCAGGCACTGGAAGGCAATCGCGCTTACGGTGAGCAGTACAAGGTGAGTTACGCCTTAGAAAACGAACTCCCTGACATGATGATTAAGGTTGATACCAATCGCCTGATGCAGGTATTCGCCAACTTATTGTCCAATGCCGCCAAATTTTCCCCGTCTGGCGGCAAGGTACTGGTCGCCGTCGAGTGCATCGCGCAACAGGTTCGCGTGTCGGTAAAGGACCATGGCAGCGGCATTCCTGATGCGTTCAAAGGGCAAATTTTCCAAAAATTTGCCCAAGCCGATGCGTCTGACACCAAAAAGAAAGGCGGCACAGGCTTAGGGTTGAGCATCACCAAAGCCATCATTGAACAAATGGGCGGCAACATCGGTTTTACCTCACACCCCAATGTAGAGACGACTTTTTTCGTTGAATTTCCCATTTGGAAATCCACCAAAAGCACCGTGCCTGTTTTAGCCAATGCAGGGAACAAAAAGCATGTGCTCATTTGCGAAGATGATCACGATGTCGCTGAGTTGCTGCGCTTGATGCTGGAACAATCTGGTTTAGCGGCCGATGTCGCCTATGATGCCGCGCAAGCCAAACAATTACTGGGCGCGCGAAAATATGCCGCGATGACCTTGGATCTTTCGATGCCCAATCAAGATGGTATCTCGCTGATACGCGAACTCCGTGCAGCACCTGCGACCGCCACGCTCCCCATTGTGGTGGTGTCAGCCAACGCCAATGAAGGTCGAAAAGTACTGAGCAGCGACGCATTCAGTGTGATTGATTGGATAAGCAAACCCATAGACCAAATGCAACTAGCCGCCGCACTCAGGCAAGCGGTCGGGCAAGCGGCGGATGGTATGCCCAAAGTACTCCATGTGGAAGATGACCCTGATATTGCCCATGTCGTCAGCATGATCGTCGGTGAGATTGCCAAGGTTGAAAATGCCAGAACCCTAGCGGATGCCCGTCGTATGTTGCAAAATGGACACTATGATTTAGCCATACTGGACATTTCGCTCCCCGATGGCTCCAGCATGGAGTTATTGCCCGCGTTAAATCATGCTGTGCCTGCCATCCCTGTGGTGGTATTCTCAGCAACCGAAGTGCTGCATGACGACCTGTCCAAAATCAAATCCGCATTGGTCAAGTCTCGCACGGACAATGGGCAGTTGTTAACCACCATTAAGCGTTTAATCGGAGAAAATTAGCCCTCAGCAAAATCGCGCTAATCACCCTCGACCGCAATTTTAAAAATAGGACGTTGCAATGACCGAACCATTAACCCGCATTTTATACATTGAAGATGAGCCTGATATTCAAATGATCGCACGGCTTGCCCTAGAAACATTGGGCGGTTTTACCTTGGAAGTATGCAGTTCAGGCAGAGAAGCACTAGAAAAAATTACTTCTTTTCAGCCTCAACTTATTTTGCTAGATGTAATGATGCCAGGCATGGATGGGCCAACCACCTTGGGGGAATTGCGTAAACTGCCCGCCTTCGCTGACACACCGACGATATTCATGACCGCAAAAGTGCAACCTAGTGAAATAACAGGCTATAAAGCAATCGGCGCAATAGATGTTATTCCCAAGCCGTTTGATCCGATGATGCTCTCCAACCAAGTACTCGAAATATGGGTTCACTGCCATGGCTGATATCGGGGATCTGACCGCAAAAATACAAATGTTGAGCAGTGTTTATGCGGCTCAGCTACCTGAAAAAATCGCACAGATTGAACATCTGTGGCAGCAACTCCCCCATAATCGTTGGGATGAAGAAGGCTTCCAAACCCTGCACCGCAGGATACACAGCATGACGGGTTCAGGTAAAACCTTTGGTTTCGCTGCATTAAGCGATTTAGCACGGGTACTGGAATATGATCTCAGTCTCTTGATACAAGCGAAGACGGTGTTGAATAAAGCCCAACGCCTGCATATTGCTAGCCTGATTAGTGAACTGCACCAAGTCACCATGAGTACGAGCACATCACCGCTAGACCATAGCGGCGTGATTGCCATCGCCCCTCACCCCTATGAAACCATCAAGTTCCGTCACATTTTTATTGTAGACGATGACATTGCCTTCGCGGAGAACTTAAGAAACCAGCTCAGCTACTTTGGTTACGACACCCGCGTGTTCAACACCTTAAATGCGTTTAAACAGGCCGTGCATCAAAACACCGATGCGGTGGTGGTGATGGATATTTCCTTTCCAAACGACAGTTGGGGAGGGGTAAAAACCATGAAAGAAGTGCAGCTGGAACGCAAACTCCCCATACCCGTCATTTTTATTTCGGCGCAAGACGACTTTAACGCCAGACTGGAAGCGGTGCGAGCGGGCAGCATCGCCTATTTTAACAAAACCCTGAATATCAGCAGGCTCCTTGACAAGCTGGACGAGCTGACCTCGACCCAAGCCAATTCGCCCTATCGCGTGATGATCGTCGATGATTCCCCCACGCTCACGGCTTACTACACGGCGATTCTGAAACAAGCAGGCATGCACACCTATTCGGTCAATGATCCTCTGGCGACCATGGAGCCGCTCTTGGAATTTGACCCTGACTTGATCTTAATCGACATGTATATGCCCAGCTGCAATGGCATGGAGTTAGCCCGCGTGATACGGCAATTGGATAAATTTGTCAGCATTCCCATTGTCTTTTTGTCTGGTGAGAAAGACATCGACAAACAGCTTGCGGCGATTGATTTAGGGGGCGATGATTTCCTCACCAAACCCATCCAACCGCAACATCTCGTGACTTCGGTCACCAGCCGCATCCGTCGCTCACTGATGTTGCGCTCGTTTATGGTGCGCGACAGCTTGACGGGGCTACTCAACCACACCGCCATTAAAGATCAACTGGATCGAGAAGTTGCCCGTGCTAAACGACAAGGGACGCAATGTTGTTTTGCCATGATTGATATTGATTGGTTCAAAAAAATTAACGATAGCTATGGTCACCCCGCAGGAGATCGGGTCATTAAGAGTTTGTCGCGGCTTCTGAAACAACGCCTGCGCGAGATTGATGCGGTGGGACGCTACGGTGGAGAAGAATTCGCCGTTATCTTGGCAGACACCAACGGTGCGGCAGCCGTCAAAGTACTAGATAAAATACGTGAGGACTTTTCCCATTTACATCATTTTGCAGAGGGTACCGAATTTTCCGTCACCTTTAGTTGTGGTGTCGCCGATGTCATTGATTTTAATGATGCCACCAAGCTAGGCAATGCCGCCGATAAGGCACTTTACAAGGCAAAACATCATGGTCGCAATTGCGTCATACAGCACTTTACTGAATTAGCCCCTTCGCTCCCCCCTAAAATCAGCTAGAATTCACCCTTTTCTAATATGCCGCGTCAAGCGCGGGATTTTAATTGACACCTCATCATGCAGCTTATCCGTAACTTTTCCATTATTGCTCACATCGACCACGGCAAATCCACGCTGGCGGATCGCATTATTCAACTGTGCGGCGGCTTATCTGACCGCGAAATGGAAGCGCAAGTGCTGGATTCCATGGATTTAGAGCGCGAACGTGGCATTACCATCAAAGCGCAAACCGCCGCATTGAGCTACAAAGCGCGAGATGGGCAAATTTACAACCTGAATTTGATTGACACCCCAGGGCACGTAGATTTTTCTTACGAAGTGTCGCGCTCGTTGTCGGCATGCGAAGGCGCGCTGTTGGTGGTGGATGCCTCGCAAGGCGTAGAAGCGCAAACGGTGGCAAATTGCTACACCGCGCTGGAGCTGGGCGTGGAAGTCGTGCCTGTATTGAACAAAATTGATTTGCCTTCCGCCAATCCCGAAAACGCCATCGAAGAAATCGAAGAAGTGATTGGTATTGATGCACATGACGCGACCCTGTGTTCCGCTAAAACAGGCTTGGGCGTGCAAGATGTACTAGAAGCCTTGATTATCAAAGTCCCCGCACCCGAAGGCGACCCCGCCGCCCCGTTGCAAGCCTTGATTATTGACTCGTGGTTCGATAACTATGTCGGCGTGGTGATGTTGGTGCGGGTCAAAAATGGCACGATTAAGCCGAAAGAAAAAATCCTGTTTATGGCAACGGGCGCGCAACATTTAACCGAACATATCGGCGTGTTTACCCCCAAAGCGCAAGACCGCGACACCCTGAGTGCAGGGCAAGTGGGCTTTGTGATTGCAGGCATTAAAGAACTCAAATCTGCCAAAGTGGGCGACACCATCACCCACGTAGCCAAGCCCGCCGCTGCGGCGTTGCCAGGCTTTAAAGAAGTGCAACCGCAGGTGTTCGCGGGCTTATTCCCCGTAGAATCAAACCAATACGAAGCCTTACGCGATTCTTTAGAAAAACTTAAGTTGAACGACGCGGCGTTGTTATATGAACCCGAAGTGTCGCAAGCCTTGGGCTTTGGCTTCCGCTGCGGCTTCCTAGGCTTGTTGCACATGGAAATCGTGCAGGAACGCTTGGAGCGCGAGTTCGACATGGACTTGATTACCACCGCACCCACCGTGATTTACGAGGTGGAACTACGCGATGGCACGATATTGATGGTGGATAACCCCTCCAAAATGCCCGACCCGTCCAAAATCAACGAAATTCGCGAACCCGTGGTCACGGTCAATTTGTACATGCCGAATGAATACGTTGGTTCGGTGATTACCTTGTGTACCCAAAAACGCGGGATGCAAATTGACATCGCCTACCACGGCAAGCAAGTGAATCTGATTTACGAAATGCCGATGGCAGAAATCGTATTGGACTTCTTTGACAAGCTGAAATCGGTATCACGCGGTTATGCGTCTATGGATTACGAGTTCAAAGAATACCGCGCCGCCGATGTGGTGAAAGTGGATATGCTGATTAACGGCGACCGCGTGGATGCGCTGGCGGTGATCGTGCATCGCGCCAACAGCCAATATCGCGGACGGGAAGTCGCCGCCAAAATGCGCGAACTGATCCCGCGCCAGATGTATGACGTGGCGATTCAAGCCACCATTGGTGCCAATATCATTGCGCGTGAGAACGTCAAAGCCATGCGTAAAAACGTGCTGGCAAAATGCTACGGCGGCGATATTTCACGTAAAAAGAAACTGCTAGAGAAACAAAAAGCGGGTAAAAAACGCATGAAACAAGTCGGCAATGTGGAGATTCCACAAGAAGCGTTCTTGGCGATTTTACGGGTGGATGATTAGTTGTTTCAATTTGGTCGTTAGTCGTTAGCTATTAGTCATTAGTTGGTCAGTAATTGGTCAGTAATTGGCGTAGTGCCTAGCAACTAACGACTAACGACTAACGACCAGCGACTAGCAACTAACCCCTATCGACTTACAAAGGAAAAAACAATGGATTTTGCGTTAATTATGTTTGTGATGCTGTTAGTGACAGGCAGCATCTGGTTATTGGATAAATGGGTGTTGCGCGCTCAGCGTGCTGAGGGTGTCGCTGAGCAATGGTGGGTGGAATATGCTAAAAGTTTTTTCCCTGTGATTTTAGCGGTATTTTTTATTCGTTCATTTTTAGCTGAACCCTTTAAAATCCCCTCAGGTTCGATGATTCCGACTTTGCAAGTGGGCGATTTTATTTTGGTGAATAAATTTACTTACGGCATACGCTTACCCATCATTAACCAGAAAATTGTGCAGTTCAACAATCCACAACGAGGCGATGTGATGGTGTTTCATTACCCTGAAAACCCCTCCGTAGATTACATCAAACGCGTCGTGGCGATACCTGGAGATATTGTAGAGTATCGAGATAAAAAGTTATACATCAACGAGTTAGAGCAAAAACAATCTAACTTAGGCGATTATAACTATGTCGAAACAGGACTCAATTTTATCCACACAGAACGCCACCAAGAAATTTTAGGGGAACGTAAGCACGATATATTGGTCAACCCCGACATGCCAACCTTGCATCGTGACTCGGTCATTGACTTTCCAAACGGAGAAAGTTGCGTGTATACCGATGAAAGCGTGCGCTGCACCGTACCCGCAGGCAACTATTTTATGATGGGCGACAATCGGGACAACAGCCGAGACAGTCGCTACTGGGGGTTTGTACCCGACAATCAGATTGTCGGCAAAGCCTTTTTGGTTTGGATGAATTTCTCCGACCTCAAACGTATCGGTTCTTTGTTTTAACAAGTGACGTGGGCGGTTATCTGTCCGCAATGGATTGCAATAACAAAAGGGGAGTAAAACATGAAGGCTGCACAACAACAACGGGGCGTCGCGCTGTTCAATTTTTTGGTCGGGGCGATGCTGCTGATTTTGCTGGTCATTTTTGGTTTGAAATTGATTCCTGCTTACATGGAAGATGCCAAAATCACCAACTTGTTCAATGCGATTAAGCATGATCCTGACCTGTCTCGAGCGAGCTTAGGTGAAATTCAGGCTTCTTTTGCCCGACGTTCAAGCATAGACAATGTTACCGCGATCAAACCAGAACAAATTCAAATGATAGACGGCGGCATTTTAACGGTAAGCTACAGTGTCAAAATTCCTGTGGGCGGCAACATCAGCTTGTTGCTGGACTTTAATCCGCGTAGTGCACAATAAGTGCGCTCTTAAAGATGACAGATTCGGCACGAAACAGTAGCACGCTGTGCAAACAGCTCGGTCATGAATTCAATCAACCCGTCTTGCTAAAACGTGCCCTGACGCATCGTAGTTATGCGCCAGACCATTACGAACGACTGGAATTTTTAGGGGATAGCATCCTAGGCTGCATTGTGGCACGTCATTTGTTTAACACTTTTCCTCAGTTGAGCGAGGGTGAGTTATCTCGACTCCGTTCCAATTTGGTGAAAGAAGAAACGCTGGTCACACTGGCGCAACAGCTAAATCTAGGTACGTATCTTAGCCTAGGGGAAGGGGAGCGCAAAAGTGGCGGACACCGTCGCCCTTCTATTTTGGCGGATGCCATGGAAGCCTTATTTGGAGCGGTGTTTTTGGATGCGGGTTTTATGGCGGCAGAAAAAGTGGTGCTGGGTTTGCTGGTGCCTTACCTTGCCCAAGTGGACGTGACCACCTTGGGTAAAGATGCCAAAACCTTGTTGCAAGAGTATCTGCAAAGCAAACGCATCCCGCTGCCAAGCTATAAAATTATCGCCACGCAAGGCGAAGCCCACTCACAACTTTTTCAGGTGGAATGCAACATTCCCCCCTTAAAAATCACCACACGCGGCGAAGGCAATAGCCGCCGTAACGCCGAACAACAAGCCGCCCTCGCGGCGTATCAACGAATTGGACATAAATAAATGAGCGAAGCACAATCCCCCGTCGCAACGACCGAACCTTTAGTGTTCGCTGAAGACTTCCGTAGCGGCTACATTGCCATTGTCGGTCGCCCCAATGTCGGCAAATCGACTTTGCTCAATCACCTGATTGGGCAAAAAATCAGCATTACTTCGCGCAAAGCCCAAACCACGCGCCACCGCATTCACGGCATTTTCACCGATGCCCATGCGCAATACGTTTTCGTCGATACCCCAGGCTTTCAAACGCAGTACAAAAACGCCTTGAATCTCAGCATGAATCGCGTGGTGACCAGCAGCTTGCGCGATGTGCATGTGGTGCTTTACGTGCTAGAAGCCATGCGCTATGACGAGCGCGATCAAGAAGTATTGAAGTTATTGCCCGACAACCGCCCCGTGCTACTTGTGATTAACAAAATCGACGAGGTCGCCGACAAAGGACAACTATTCTCCTTCGCCGAACGCGTCTCTCAAGATTTCAAATTCGCCGATGTGGTGCCTGTCAGTGCGAAATTAGGCAAAAAAATCCCTGAATTGCGTGACACCTTGCGCCAGTATTTGCCTGAAGGCGGCTTGATTTATGACGCAGATGACATCACCGACCGCAGCGAAAAATTCCTCGCCTCCGAAATTCTACGCGAAAAAGTGTTCCGTTTTACAGGCGAAGAACTACCCTACTCCACCAGCGTCATCATTGAACAATTCAAAATGGACAAAAAATTGCGCCGTATCAGTGCCGCAATTTTGGTCGATAAAGAAGTCCACAAAGCCATGCTGCTGGGCAAAAAAGGCGAAAAGATGAAAGAAATCGCCACCCAAGCCCGCTTGGATATGGAAAAGTTATTCGACGGCAAAGTATTCTTAGAAGTCTTTATCAAGCTACGTAGCGGTTGGGCAGATGATGCGCGCACCTTACGCAGCTTGGGCTACGAATAAACTGCTTATCCTAAATTCACTGACCCAGTAGCACGTTAAAGTTACCTGAATGGATACGCAGAGGCACTAAAACTTTTTGTACCTTATTCGGCAATCATGCCGCCCTACCTTAATTTTACGGGAGAACCTGAAGATGAAAGCCAAGTTGCTGTTGTTGTGGGTAATTTTGTTGTTGGCAATGAATCATGTCTATGCCAAACCTGTGGCGTTGCTGATTGGGATCAACGAATATCAGAATGTGGGGCAGTTGGAGGGGGCGGTGAGCGATGTGCGCTCGATGCAAAAAACCTTGGTGGATCGTTGGAATTTTAAGGCGGCGGACATCAAAACCCTGACCAATCAAGAAGCAACGCACGCTAACATTTTGCGCGAATTAGCGGCTTTAAAACAGCGCAGTGCCGAGGGCGACTTTGTGCTGGTGTATTTTTCAGGGCATGGCACCAGCGCGTTAGACAGTCATGTGAACTTGCCCCTGCCGTATTCTTCGGGCGCATTTATTCCCGTGGATTCGCCCAGTCCCGATCAATTGGGTGATTTGGCGCGGCAAAATCGGCTGTCTGAGGTGCTGATTATCGGACAAACCCATTTGCGTCCCGTGTTGTTGGAGCTGGAAAAAACCCGTCAAATCATGGTGATCGCCGATTCTTGCTATTCGGGCAATATGGTGCGATCAATTACCCCAGGGCGAAAAGCCCATTTTCGCCAAGTGCCGATTAGTTTTACCTCGGATGCGATGATGCAAAATAGCTCGACGGTGCGTCCGCAAAAAGCCGCTGCTGCGGCTTACCCGTATCAACAAGTGATGTTTCTATCCGCCGCCAGCGACCGCGAACCCGCACGCGACATTCAAACCAGCGACTTAATCGCCCTGCCCACGGTAGACAATCTACCGCACGGTGCCTTGACCGATACCTTGTTGCGGGTGTTAAAGGGTGAAATTTCGGCGGATTTAGATGGCAATGGCAAAATTGACTACGCCGAATTGCATCAATCCGTGTTGCAATTTATGGAAGGGCGTGAATATGGCCATACGCCGCAACGCCTGCCTAGCTTGGCGGAAGATACCAAACATGTCGCGATGTTGCCCTTGTTTGGCACGGGTATTCCCAAAGGCGGCAACAAAGTCGCACTATTTTCCACCCAAGTGGCAGTGCGCTTACCCGCTGAATTAGCCAATCTGAAAAGCACGCTAGAAAAAATGAATGGCATCAAAGTAGTTGGGGCCACCGATCAAGCCGTGCTGGAATTAGCAAAAGTCGCGGGGGGATTGGAGTTGCGCGCGGGGTCAGGCGACCCAATTGCCCGCTTCCCCGATGCGGGGCAGGAATTGGCGCAACGTTTACACGCGGAAGCGTGGTGGCGTAATTTAGTGGCGAATGCCCGACCCAGTTTCAATATCCACCTCGAAACCGACCCCGCGACCCAAGGCAATACCTTTGTCGAAGGCGATACCTTTGCATTCCACGTGCAAACCGAAGCCGATGCGCATTTGTTGATTCTGAACATTGATGCGTCAGGCAATGTGTCGGTGTTGTATCCGCAAAAAGCCAGCGAACAAGCGCGTTCCCCTGCCCGACAAATCGTGGTGTTGCCAGGCAAATCTGAACAAGAGCGCATCGTCGTCACCCCACCGTTTGGCTTAGATCAAGTGGTCGCGATTGCCTTGCCCAATACGCCCAGCAATTGGTATGACATCACCCAAATCAACGCGCCCACCGCCATTGGCCAACCCGCCGTGCGCGGCATTGAAAAACTATTGGCGGATCAGCAAGGTCGATTCGCTTGGCAAGCGATGGGGATTCGGACTTACGCCAAACCGTAAAGGGTGAATTAACACTTGTTGCCATCCATATCGGTAGGTCGGGTTAGGCGTAAGCCGTAACCCGACAAATCAAAGAAATCTGTGTGGAAATGTCGGGTTGCGCTGCGCTAACCTGACCTACGGCGGTGTATTGGGGCTTTGGTACACTGAAAATTTTGAATTGAGAATTGCTGCTTCGCACCGTCCTGCGCTTGAAATTACACAAAATAAAGGGTCTAATTACGCCCGCAGTCAAATCGCATGGAGAAGATTTGAACGTGGCACTTTTTAGGGTGTCTTTTTTGTCAGCCATATAACATCATTGTAAGGGAAGAAGAATGTCTCACGATCCATATGAAGGACTTAACATGAGCGGTGCTTCGATTTCGAGTGCACTGGAGGGGTTGGGGGTCTTCAAAGCGAAAGCCCTAGTGATGCTAAAAGAACATGGGATTGATAACTTTCAATCGGATAAATCGTATTCGTTATTTGGGTGGATAAATACGGTTCATGCAATTGGTCGGGAAGTTGGCTCCTTTACGCTAAACAACGTCGGCAGAAAAATTCCAGACAAGGCGATATGGCCATCCGAAATCAAAGATATACATGCCGCTGAAGCGTCTATAAACGTAGCCTATAAGATGAATATCACTGGAGAAAATCCTAAGGCGGATGTCGGTAGTTATCATTATGTTAAATTAAGTGAGAATTCTTGCAGGTTGATATGTGACAATCCATTTCCTTGCGATCTCGATCAAGGGATTATTGAGGGGATAGCAAACAAATTTCAATTGCCTGGTCAAATTGTGAAAGTTGTGCACGAAGAAGGTTCCTGTCGAAAAAGCCAAGGAAAGAGCTGCTCTTATCTTGTAAGTTGGTATGATTTGTAAGAGGCGATGAGTGACTCAAGCAATGGGTTTAGTAATCGCACTAAAACAGCACGTTCTGGGTGTATCTCATTGACATAACTCAATATTCAATTGTTATGTGAGAGAAAATTTATCTCACCCATTGGGGGCGGATGTGGCGGAGCGATTGAACATGCGTGCGATTACGCTGCGCTAATCGTACCTACGTCCCTATAACGCTGAGCAAAATCTCTGAGGAATAAGAAACGCCATCGCAACATACGCCGCAGAGATGATGACACTCGGCGTACCCATGTTTGGCTCGTGCAGGTACAACGGAAAAGTGAGTAGGGTGGTAAGCTGCGCGCATCCACCATTTTTTACAATCAATTCAGCTGGATGCGCGCAGCTTATCCACCCTACAGCTCTGTTTTTGCCTATTATTTTGCTCACTGACCCATCAAAATACCCGAAAACTTATGTAAACCTAGAGCTGAATTTAAGCCATTCAAAGTACATTTACGCCGCTTTAGCAAATACCCATCTCAAAGAATTTGGATGGCATCGCCACAACACCTTATTCAGCAAAAATCCAATTCCTTACAAAAACTTATTGGATGCAAGCAGGCAACTGTGTGATTTATCGTTTTCGAATAAAGAAAATACCGAATTCCTTAAAAAAGCGATTTGGCTGACTGATGCGGTCGTTAGTCCACTTGTCCATCAATGGCGCATACATTTAAAGATTGCTGAATAACAGGCTTTTTGCTTGCAGCCAATCAGCCTTCATGCCATTCACTAAAACACCTTTTTTCATTTACCCACTATGCCCACCGAAATTCGCCTGCTCCCTGACTTACTGATTAACCAGATTGCCGCTGGTGAGGTGATCGACCGCCCTGCCGCCGCGTTGAAGGAGTTATTGGAAAATAGTTTGGATGCGGGCGCGACCGAAATTTCGGTGCAATTGGACGGGGGCGGCATCAAATTATTGCGGGTGCGAGACAATGGCAAAGGCATCGCTAAGGACGAGTTGGCGTTGGCGTTGATGCGTCATGCGACCAGTAAAATCGACTCGCTTGAGGCGTTGCAGCAAGTCAACAGCATGGGGTTTCGCGGCGAGGCGTTGGCGAGTATGGCGGCGGTGGCGCAACTGACTTTGACCAGCCGCACGGCGAACGATGAACACGGATGGGAAGTGACCAGCATCGACGGGCATCTGAGCGCGCCCTTGCCCGCCCGTCATGGTGTGGGCACGAGTATCGAGCTGCGCGAGTTGTATTTCAACACCCCTGCGCGGCGCAAATTTTTAAAATCTGAAGCGACGGAATTTGGCTATTGTGAAGAAGCCTTTAAGCGCATCGCTTTGTCACGCCCTGAGGTGCAATTTTCTTTGCAACACAACGGGCGCACCGTTTGGCAACTGCCCGCCGACCCCACGCATTTGCAGCGCATCGCGGCGATTTTGGGCGCGGAATTTGGCAGCATGGCGGTAGGCGTATCACATAGCGCGGCGAATTTATCCTTGCACGGACTCGCCGCCCTGCCCGCCTATTCGCGCAGCCGCAACGATGCGCAATACTTTTTCGTCAACGGGCGATTTGTGCGCGACAAAGTGGCGAGCCACGCGCTGCGCCAAGCCTATCAAGACATTTTGCACCACCAACGTCATGCCGCTTTCGTGCTGTTTTTAGAACTCCCGCCCGAAGCCGTGGATGTCAACGTCCACCCCGCTAAAAGCGAAGTGCGCTTCCGCGAAGGTCAAGCGGTGCATCAATTTATTTTTCATACGCTCAACCAAGCGTTAGCTACACCCGATGCGCCAGTTGCCGCGCCCGCACCTGCGCCAGTGTACCAACCGCCTGTGCAGCACAGTTTAGGCGTGGCAGAAATGCGCGGGACGTATCAGGTTTGGGACATGGCGAAGCAAGCATTGCGGGATGAAAATCGGGACTTATCCCCATCCGATGCGCCCAATCCCGTAGATCGGGATTTATCCCGACCAGATGCGACGGGCAATGTCGGGTTAAAACCCGACCTACAAAGGGGAGATTTTCAACCCGATGCCAACAACATCGACCTCCCGCCGCTCGGTTTTGCCCTCGCCCAACTGGCGGGCGTGTACATCTTGGCGCAAAACGCCCACGGCTTGGTGGTGGTGGATATGCACGCCGCGCATGAGCGCGTGGTGTACGAACAGCTCAAAACCAGCATGGATCACGAGCAACTTGCCACCCAACCGCTGCTGATTCCTGTGACATTCCACGCCGATTCGATAGAAGTCGCGACCGTGGAAGCGCATCAAGACGCGCTGCACACACTGGGTTTTGAAATCGCCCCCCTGTCACCGCACACCCTCGCCATCCGCGCCATGCCTGCGCTGCTCAAACCCAGTCAAGCCGAAGCCGCCGCCCGCGATGTACTCAATGAACTACGCCAATTTGGCGCAAGCCGCGTGATGACCGAACGCCGCAATGCCCTGCTCGCCACCCTCGCCTGCCACGGCGCCGTCCGCGCCAATCGCCAACTCACCGTCAGCGAAATGAACGCCCTGCTGCGCGACATGGAACACACCGACCGCGCCGAACAATGCAACCACGGCCGCCCCACTTGGCGACAAATTAGCATGGCGGAGTTGGATAAGTTGTTTATGCGGGGGCAGTGAAAGAGAAGGGAGAAGGGTGTGGGTACGCGACGGTTTGTTTCAGTCGCTGAGGGCGCAATGAACACGCACCGTGCATTAAGGAGTTTGCCCTTCGAGCCATTAAATTGATTACTACAATAGTGTTTGTTTTGTAAAGAGAAATGACTTACTATTCTGCCTTCAAGGTCATTTGAACAGGGAGCAAATACCATGTTAGGCGCAAGCGAAACAATTACAGAAACGATTAAGCAAGTTATTCAATCGTTGCAAATTCGTTTTCTATTTCCCGCAATAGTTTTTGTAGTGGTAAATGTCTTCTTATTTCCCGACTTCGGAATTGATTCTAAGTTTGGAGATAATCTTTCAATAACCTTCAGCGTCATATCAATCATACTGCTTAGTTACTTGTTCTCTGCATTCAACGGTTTAATTATTCGCCTAGCAGAAGGATACGAATTAAGTGAGAATTGGATTTACTTAACTAAAAAAATTTTTCAGCAAAATAAATTCAATAAGCTAAATGAACAAATTGATAAACATGTCGAGATCATAAATGAAATTGGGAGTTTATATAATGCACTGAGGCGAGACCATTCACAAACAGATGAGGAGCGTCGAGTCATTAAATTAGAGATTGACGAGATTAAGAGAGCCGTGGAGGTTGAATTAAACGATCTTCGAGCTTACAAAAATCTTTGCTTCCATGATAAGAAGATATTTCCCACCAATATTGGAAATACAATCGCAGCTTTTGAAGATTATCCCAAGACGCGCTACGGCATGGATTCTGTTTATCTTTGGCCGCGCATGTTACCCATACTGAAGGATAAAAAGTTTTTGGAGTTCGTTCAAAACGAAAAAACAACCATGGATTTTTTGTTGAATCTAGGGCTAGTAAGTCTTGTCGTTTCAACGGAATTGTTAGTGTTTTCCCAGTCTTCGATGTGTGTAGCAGGTTTTTTTTTAGCATACGTATGCTATTACGCAGCAAATGCCGTTGCGATAGATTGGGGTACGATGGTTTGTAGTGCTTTTGATTTATATCGAGAAGACTTGCGTAAAGCATTGTATTTACCTGAAATTCCAGCGGGTAGCTTAAAGCAAGAAAAGGAACAATGGGAGCGTATATCGCAGTTTATTGTATTCGCTGAAACCAATGGGTTTGATGAGGCTACTGGTTTTAATTATGGTGTTCAATCGCAGTCCAAAATATGTCGGGAGGCGTCATGAGTCCTTTGTTGCGAGGTGAGTCCAGTACCACTACTAAAAAAGGACTACTCAAATTATTGGATGATTTTATAGCGGAGGCCAAAGGAAATGTACTCGAAGAAGACGAAAATAAATTTTGCGAGGCTTATGACGCACAAATAGGCAACAACATTGGTCGTGCACGTGTCATTTATGGAGAATTATTAGCAAAATATCCAAACAACAAAGCAATTGAACACAATTTGGCACAAATTTAAAAATGACAGAAATTGAAAAAGCCGTTAAAAATCTAGGTAGTAAGCTTGAGGAATTAAAGAAAGACTCCAAAAAAGGAAGTGGTAAGGCAATTTTCGTTTTACTCCTCGTCATTGTTGGTTATTTATTATGGGCAAGCGACTTAGGTCGCAACTTTAAAATCAAAAACAAATTTCTTTCAACCTCAAGCAAAATCAGCTTAATCTCCTCTAGTGACACAAATCTCCTTATCCGTACTGATAAAGGGGAGGTCAAGCTCCTCAATCCAAACACGCATAAAGTCCAAGATGTATCTTTGGGTGACCCCCATGCCCGCGATGCTGCTTTATCCTCTGATGGACAGATTGTTGCCTACATTTCAACTACGCCCGATGGCTCTGCATTAAACTTTGTCAGCCAAGAAGGCAAAGTCACGTCCATTTTCGATGCAGCAGAGTTTAATAAGGAAGCCAAATTTGTTTTTAACAATGACGCTAAAACCCAAGTTTGTGAGTGGAGCCATCTTTTTTGGTATCCTGAAAAATCCACAGTGCAAACAGTAAGTCAATCATCGGTTTTACCTAATCCTATTCTCAAGCCCGATATAACCACCCATGGGAAAAAGCTGGCTTTTTTTGCTTGCAACAAAAATGAATCGGTGTTGTTTGTGGTCACCACCACCGAAAATAGCTCAAGCACAAAACCGATATGGCGCACAAAAGCCAATTCTGTTGAACCTCGACAAGCTGTATGGCTAGCCGATGGTAAAATCGCATTCACATCAGGTGATTCAATTGGAACGTTGTTTCTTTTAGACCCCAATGTCGATGAAGAGCCTGCACACCTTTATGGCTCATTAAACGGCAGCGCAGTTAACCCGTAACTAAACTGCAACTTGTCACTGAATGGCATTCAATCACGATGCTAACAAGTTTGCCTGCGGCTTCTAGCCAACGACGCAGCAGCTTGCCCACCAACACTTTCCCTGCCCCAAAACAAACAAGCCGACATTGCTGTCGGCTTGTGGGTGCAGCTATCAAACGATGGGGATTAAGCCATTGCTTTGATTGCAGCAGACAAACGGCTCTTATGGCGCGCTGCCTTGTTCTTGTGAATAATTTTCTTGTCAGCGATGCTATCCACGGTGCTGAC
>FZPZ01000126.1_pt1 | contig 47187 bp, 47 predicted proteins | sample 1534811 | NCBI WGS metagenome assembly FZPZ01 (sample SAMEA104161953, study PRJEB21768) | metagenome | biome: subterrestrial habitat; feature: phreatic zone; material: underground water | place: France | collected 2016-06-01 | depth 60 m | reverse complement strand
CGAAGAGCTAGACGACCAAGAACGGCGGCTGATTTATATCCAAGACCAGCGCGGCGCATTGACCAAAGCCGAGCGTCTGGGGCGTGAAGCGGGGTTACAAGAGGGGCGTGAAGCGGGCTTGCAAGAAGGTATCGAGCAAGGTATTGGGCGAGGTATCGAACAAGGTCGTTTAGCGGAAAAACTCAACATCGCTCGCTCCTTGTTGGATATTTTAGATGATGCGACCATTGCGCTCAAAGTGGGCGTGGCGGTTGAAGAAGTGCGTGCTTTGCGCACGGTTTAACGCATTTATGCTATTTTTCACCGGTCCATCGGTGGTTTGCTGCGCGAAACCACCCTACGCCCAACCTAATAACCATGCCGCCTTTTAACCTCGCCTTCTACTGGCACCGCCCCCACCCTTTGCATGTGTTGCTATTGCCCATCAGTTGGCTGTTTGGCGCATTGGCGGCTGTGCGGCGATTTCTGTATCGGATGAGGATTTTCAAGTCGGTGCGGTTGCCTGTGCCTGTGGTGATAGCTGGCAATATCAGTGTGGGTGGGGCAGGGAAAACGCCGTTGACCTTGGCATTGGCGCGGCAGTTGGTGGCGTGCGGTTATCATCCTTTGATTGTCAGTCGGGGCTATGGCGGCAATGCGCAACAGCCGCAGCGAGTCATGCAAGACAGCACAGCGGCGCAGGTGGGCGATGAGCCATTGTTAATGGCGCGGCGCGGGGTGTGCCCTGTGTGGATTGGGCGAGATCGGGCGGCAGCGGCGCAAGCGGCATTGGCACAACATCCTGAATGCAATGTGATTTTGTGCGACGATGGCTTGCAACATTATCGTTTGCAGCGCGATGTGGAAATCGTGGTGGTGGATGGCGTGCGCGGCTTTGGCAATGGCTGGTTGTTGCCTGCGGGGATGTTGCGCGAACCGCTTCGTCGTTTGCAAACGGTGGATGCGGTGGTGGTGAATGGCGGTTCGGGCGCGTTGGACATCAACGGACGAACAAATCCGCCGCAATTTTCCATGCAGCTATCAGGCGCGCAATTTGTGAATTTATTGCATCCACAACAAACCGCGCAAGCAGATGATTTTAAAGGATTAAAACTTCACGCCGTGGCGGGTATCGGCAACCCGCCACGCTATTTTGACCATCTCGCCGCCTTAGGGCTTTCCTTCACCCCCCACGCTTTTCCCGATCATCATCCCTACACAGCGGCAGATTTAGCCTTCACCGACTGCGATGCGCTACTCCTCACGGAAAAAGATGCGGTAAAATGCGCGTCCTTTGCGGATGCAAGATTTTGGGTGTTGCGTGTCGATGCCGAACTCGATCCCGCCCTGATGCAATTACTGCTTCGGAAACTTCAGCGGCACAATGTTTGTCCCCATGCGCATTGAAGCACCCTTAACTACCGCGCACTTTTGATTTTTCGATGCACTTAGGCAAGGGCTTGCCAGAGCATTTTGCAGGCTAATACGATTAACAGCAGGGCAAAGCCCTGTCGCAAAGGTGTTAAGGGTAAGCGATGCGCGGCTTTGGCACCCATGGATGCGGTCACCATACTGCCTGCCACCAGCAAGGCGAGTGCGGGCAGATACACAAAGCCTAGCGTGTTGTGTGGCAAATTAGCTTGCGATAGTCCAATGACGATGTAGCCTAGCGTACCGCCCAGCGCAATGGGCAGGCCCAGTGCGGCGGATGTGCCAATCGCGGTTTTTAAGGGAATATTGTGGCGCAGCATAAACGGTACGCTCAACGTGCCGCCGCCGATGGAAACCAAGCTGCTGATCGCACCGATACCGATACCGACTAAGGTTAAGACCGCCTGTTTGGGGATGGGGCGATCCGCATGGACTTGGCTTTTTCGGAGCATTTTTGCGGCGACATAGCACATAAACAGCGCGAAAAAACCGCTTAAATAACGAGGGGAAATATGACTCGCCATCGTAGTCCCCAGTCCCGTCCCTAAGAGCAAACCTAGGGTGAATTTGCGCACAAGGTCTAAACGCACCGCCCCTAAACGGTAATGCGCATGGGCACTGGCGGCGGCGGTGTAGAGTATGGTTGCCATGGAAGTGCCTATTGCCAAATGCAGGTTATGTGCGGCACTCAGATGTTGTGCGGCAAAGAGCATCGTTAATAGCGGGACGAAAATGAGCCCGCCGCCGATACCAAATAAACCCGCAAAAAATCCTGCAAACGCGCCCAGCAGCCAATACGCCACGTACCATTCCATTATCTGCTCTCCTGGCGCATTCGCATCAACTCCGTGCGCCGTCATTAAACCCTTTTTGAATGTGGCTCGGCATCACCGTGTTATTGCGCAAAAACAAGTCTGTCAAAGGGATGAGCCCTTGCCAAGGGGCTGCTTTAACCGCATACCCTATCGAAACGGGGGGATAAAAACCCCATGAACGCGTAAAGGGGAAGCACTTTAAAATGGTCAGAAGCAAGGTTTGCGTGTCCAACAAGGGGTGTTTTATGCTAAATTCCACGCGCTTCTCCTTTTAAATTCGATTTAACTTCGACGTTCAATGTCCGATTATCCGCAAACATCCCTTGTAAAGTCAAAGCCATTGCAAAAAGGCGTTTTTCAACGCGCCTTAATACGGGAATTTATGAGCAATGGGATGCTGCTTTTCTCGGTTTTACTGGGGATTGTGGTCATCAGCCAGCTGATTCGCTTTTTAGGGGATGCGGTCAGTGGTAAGTTGGCGGTGGATGGCGTGTTGGCCCTGCTCGGCTTTAGTGCGATGAATTATCTGCCCGTGTTGCTGTCGCTCAGCTTGTTTCTCTCCATTTTGTTGACCTTGTCGCGCAGCTATCGAGATAGCGAAATGGTGGTGTGGTTTGGTTCAGGAATTGGGCTGACCTACTGGATCCGCCCTGTGATGATCTATGCTGCGCCTGTGATTTTAGTTATTGCCTTGTTAAGTTTGGTGTTATCTCCTTGGGCATTGCAAAAGGCGGACGAATTCAAACAAACCCTAGAAAGTCGCGATGATGTCACGGCGGCGACCCCTGGTATGTTCCGTGAATCCAAACAAGCCAATCGCGTGTACTTTATTGAAAAAACCCAAGCGGGCGATAATCGTGTCAGTGGCATTTTTGTACAGTCGGAGCAAAACAGTAAATTGGGGACCATGGTTGCCAAGCAAGGGGTGCAAGAAACCCATGCCAATGGCGACCGATTTTTGGTGTTGTTAAACGGAACGCGCTACGAAGGCATCCCTGGACAACGTAATTATCGTATTGTGGAATTTGAGCGTTATGCCATTCGCATCGACAGTGTGGCACCGAAACAAGTCGAGCCTTATGCGCGCACCCTTTCTACGCAGGGATTGTGGCGTGATCGCACCCGCGCCAATTTAGCCGAGTTGGAATGGCGACTGGGTTTGCCAATCAGTGCGGCGGTTTTGGCGTTGTTGGCGATTCCGTTAAGCTATATCAATCCGCGTGCGGGACGTTCCTTGAATTTAGTGACCGCGATGGTGCTGTATATGCTGTACAGCAATATGATTAGTGTGACCAATGCGTGGGTGGGGCAGGGTAAATTGTCGCCAGGAATCGGCTTGTGGGGCATACACGCCTTATTGTTGGCGGTGACGGCCGCGCTATTTTATTGGCGTATGTCCCTCATTTCATGGAAACGGATCTTTAAACAATGAATTTACTGACGCGTTATTTGGGGCGAGAAATTTATGCCAGCATCGCGTTGGTATTTGCCGCGCTCATCTTGTTATTTGCTTTCTTGGATTTAATCCATGAAATGAATGTGATGCAAGGGAAGTACGGCTTAGGCTATGTGCTGTTGTTTGTGGTGCTGACCATCCCAGGCCATGTGTATGAACTCTTCCCTGTGGCGGTGTTGATCGGCACGATTGTTGCCTTGGTTCACCTTGCTGCCAATTCGGAACTGACGGTATATCGCGCTTCAGGGGCATCGTTGTTCGATATGCTGATCGCGTTGTTTAAAATTGGTTTGCCACTTGTGGTGTTGAGTTTTGTCTGCGGCGAATTCGTCGCCCCGCCCAGCGAACGCATGGCACAGAAATTACGGCTCAAAGCCCAAAACACCCTTGTTTCGGTGCAAACTTTTCGCTCTGGGGTGTGGATTAAAGACGAGCAAAGTTTTGTGAATATCAAAAATGTGTTGCCCGACACCCGCTTGCAAGACATTTCCATCTATCAGTTCGACAGCAGCTACCATCTCAATAAAATTACCAATGCTAAAGAAGGAAAATTCGTCAAACCTGGGGTCTGGACGCTGGCAGAGGTAAGAGAAACTCACTTTAGCGGGCGGGGAGTCACCACGCGGAGCAGTGCCAGCGAAACATGGCGTTCCGTCATCAACCCCAGCATCCTCAGCGTGTTACTGGTTGTCCCCGAACAAATGTCCGCCAGCGATTTACACGAATACGCCAGCCATCTACGCGACAACCACCAACAAAGCGCGCGCTACGAAATCGCGATGTGGAATAAGCTGGTTTACCCGTTTGCCGTGCTGGTGATGATGGTGCTCGCCCTGCCTTTTGCGGGACATCAACATCGTAGTGGCGGCATTAGCACCAAAATTTTCCTAGGCATCGTACTGGGCTTGGCATTTCACTTTCTTGGTCGTTTATTCGCCAGCGTGGGCGCACTCAACAACTGGCAACCTTTCCTCAGTGCCACCGCCATGACAGGGTTGTTCTTACTGTTGGGATTGGGGATGTTATGGTGGACAGAAAGACGTTAAAGGTGTTTTGAGTGTTAACGCGGCGGAAATAAGCGGTTGTGTACAAATATCGGGTATCGAGTTATTGGTCACTCGTCGTTAGCCTTTAGTTGGTAGTGTGGCCTCGCCTTGCTTTGCGTAAGCGGGAAGAGCTGAGTCATTTCGATTTTTCCTTGAATATCAAGGTGGTTTTGATGTGCTTGCGCTAAAAATGATGTGTTTATGACTTGACGCTCAAGCCTATTCCGCTATAATCCGCGCCCCCGTGAATCGAATACTCGGTTCACACCCTTGCTCCACCGCCTCGCTAGCGGGGGGCTTTTATATCCACAAGGAGAAGTAATGCGACATTACGAAATCGTATTTATCGTGCATCCCGATCAAAGCGAGCAAGTGCCCGCGATGATCGAGCGTTATCGCACATTGGTCACCAGCAAAGAAGGTCAAATCCACCGTTTAGAAGACTGGGGTCGTCGTCAATTGGCTTACCCAATCCAAAAAATTCACAAAGCACATTACGTGTTGATGAATATCGAATGCAACCAAGAAACATTGGATGAACTGGAACACGCGTTCCGTTTCAACGATGCAGTATTGCGCCACCTGACCGTCAAAACAAAAGCAGCCATTGTGGAAGCCTCCGCAATGATGAAGGAAGAAAAATCCCGCTCCGTGTTGACAGAAGCAGTTGCAGCCGTTGCCGCTTAATCGCGTCAGCTAAACGATCAATTTTGGAATAAGGAACTATCATGGCTCGCCCATCAGATAAAAAGAAAGACGACAAGAACAAACGTTCTTCGCGCAACAACCTGTTTAAACGTCGTAAATTCTGCCGCTTCACCGTCGATAAAATCGCCGAAGTGGATTACAAAGACGTGAATATCTTGAAAGAATTCATCTCCGAAAACGGCAAACTGATCCCCGCCCGTATCACTGGTACCAAAACACGTTTCCAACGTCAATTGAGCACCGCTGTGAAACGCGCCCGTTTCTTGGCTTTGCTGCCTTACACTGATCTGCACTAGGAGCTAAGTCATGCAAATTATTTTGATGGAAAAAGTAATCAATTTGGGTCAATTCGGTGATGTCGTTAAAGTTAAAAACGGCTACGCACGTAACTTTTTGATTCCACAAGGCAAAGCAAAGCGCGCCACAGCGGCAAGCATCGCAGAATTTGCGGTACGTCGTGCTGAATTGGAAGCGGCTGATTTGGCTAAATTGGCAGATGCGCAAGCGCGCGGTACAGCGATCTCTGGCGTAACTGTTCAAATCACCCAAAAAGCGGGTGTGGATGGTCGCTTGTTCGGTTCTGTGACCAATGCGGACATCGCAGCAGCGTTGGTTGCACAAGGCTTCGCGGTTGAAAAATCACAAGTACGTGTACCAGCAGGTCATTTGAAATTGATCGGCGATTACACAGTAGCAGTCGCTTTGCACACTGACGTATCTGTTGACATCACCGTTTCGGTACTGGGCGAACACTAATCGCTTAGGTAGTTGAAACCACAAAAAGGACTGGAAACAGTCCTTTTTTTGGCTCTATGTGAACCATAGTGGGTCATCGTGGCACAAGTGCGCAATCTCCCTCCCCTTCAAGGGGAGGGCTGGGGTGGGGATGGGGTATACCGCCGCGTTCTGTAAAGCGATCCAGATAGCCTCGACCACTGCATCCGTTTCTTGCAAAACCTAGTTGTTCCAGAACCGCAACACCCGAAATCCAGCTTCCTGTAAACGCACGTCTCGTGCTTGATCTCGCTCGTTTTCTAAGTGTTGCCCGCCATCTACCTCAACAATCAAGCATTTTTCCAGACAGACAAAATCCAACACGTAATCCAAGTACGGATGTTGGCGGCGGAATTTACAGCCAGCGAGTTGCCGACTGCGTAGTTGTTGCCATCACCATATTTCCGCATCGGTCATCTGGCAGCGCAGTGTTCGCTGAAGTTGCATGGCGATGATCGTGCTGTTTGTTTAAGCCTTCATCTTGACCCCATCCCCTCCCCACCCCTCCCCTTGAAGGGGAGGGAGCTTTGTTTCACCCACTGTAAATCACATATAACCAATAGATTCATATAGATGCGCGTCTTTTTTGCCCGTCAACTAACGACTACCAACTAACGACCAACGACTAATAACCAATTACTTGTACGCAATACCTGACTAATTCACCGCCCGTTTAGAAAAATCTTTCGGTCTAAATCCCAGTGCGCCCAATACTGCGAAATACACCACGATGCCGCTGGTCACCAATAGGCTTAAGCGCAAAATGCGTGTCCAGCCTGATCCGTCTAACCAACTTTGCTCTGTTCCCATCACCAGCCACAATGTGACCGCCATGGCGAATACCGCCAGCCCCACTTTCGTAAAGAACGTCAACCAGCCCGCTTCGGGTTGAAAAATACCTTGTTTGCGTAAGAAATAAAACAAAATCGCCGAATTTAAACATGCGCCCAATCCGATGGACAACGCCAATCCCGCATGTGCCAGTTTGCCGATAAACAGCGCATTCATGGCTTGGGTGGCGATCAAGGTGACGATGCCAATTTTCACGGGTGTTTTGATGTTTTGGCGTGCGTAAAATCCTGGGGCGAGGATTTTGACCAAGATCAAACCAAGCAAGCCGACGCTATAGCCTATTAAAGCTTGGCTGGACATCCGCACATCGTGCTCTAAAAACGCGCCATGTTGGAAAAAGGTCGAGAGCAGCGGCACGGAAATCATGCCCAACGCTACCGCAGATGGCAACGCCAACATGATGGTCAAGCGCAAGCCCCAATCCAGCAATTTCGAGTATTCCGCCGTGTCGCCGTTGGCATGGCATTTTGACAACGACGGCAACAAAATCGTGCTAATCGCCACCCCCAAAATCCCCGTGGGAAATTCCATCAAGCGGTCAGCGTAATACATCCACGACACGCTGCCAGCAACCAAAAATGACGCGAAAATCGTGTTAATAATCAAACTGATTTGTGCAATTGACACCCCAAATACGGCGGGGCCCATTTGCTTAATCACCCGCCACATCCCTTCGTCTTTGAGGCTAAAACGCAAGGTCGGCAACATCCCGATTTGCTTCAAAAACGGCACTTGAAACGCCAATTGCACGATGCCCGCCACAAACACTGCCCACGCCAACGCCAACACAGGCGGGTTGCAATAGGGTGCTAACCACAACGCCCCGCCGATAAAGCACACATTCAACAAAATCGGCGCGAACGCAGGCACCCAAAATTTGTTATAAGTGTTCAAAATCCCCGCCGCCACCGCCACCAACGAGATGAAAAAGATATACGGCGACGTGATGCGCAACAACTGCACCGTCAAATCAAACTTAGGGCGATCCTCTAAGAAACCTGGCGCGCTGATATACACCAAAATCGGCGCGGCGATAATGCCGACGAGCGTCACCGCGAACAAAATCAACGCCAACATCGTCGTCACATGATCGACCAATAACTTGGTTTCATCCTGCCCGCGACGGTTTTTATACTCCCCAAAAATCGGCACAAACGCCTGCGAAAACGCCCCCTCCGCAAACATCCGCCGCAACAAATTCGGCAATTTAAACGCCACAAAAAACGCATCCGTCGCCATCCCCGCCCCAAAAATCCGCGCAATCAACACATCGCGGGCAAAGGCAAGAATACGAGAAACAAGGGTCAGACCACTGATGGTGGCGAGGGATTTTAGGAGGTTCATAGCGCAGTTGCCGAGTTGGACGACGAGGATAATTCGAGAGAAAGCCTTGCTAAATAATGCTCAAGGTCTTGTGCTATCTTCTTGTATAAGAAACAATTTTGGAATTTGTCATTTAGTGATAGCACCTTTTTAGGAGCACCGATTGATTTTTGGTATTTATTTATTTCGTCTTGCTTTTGACTTTCTTCTACACTTTTAACTTGAATTTCCTGATAACGCTGTGCCACCAAACCATGACATGCCGTTTCAAGGAAGTGAAGCACCGCCTCATAAAGTGTATGCCCTTGCATAAATAGATAACAATTTTTATGTGTTAAACCAAGTACTTTAAGCTCATCCGCTAATACTTCAACTTCGTTTACATATTCTGGAAAAGTTTGCTGCAATTCCTTCAACTTAACTTGCACTCGACCACCCAATTGCTCAAAAGCATCTTCAATACTCATTTTTTGCGTTTTTACCACGTCACAAAAGTCTGCAACCGTGAATGCTTCTGTATCCGAAAGGCTGGCAAAGTACACATTCCAGATAAACAGCTCGTAGATTATTTCTGAATATTTTTCAAGCAGATCAGGAAAATTGATTGTTGGTGAGCTGTTATGGGTTGCCCTCACGCAAACACCCGCCAGACTTTCCGCATAGCATTTCAGGTTTTCGATTGCGTAAGTATAAGTTTGGAATAGGTATGGACTTTGATTGATGGCTTTTGCAACCTCTGAGCGATTAGGAAGCAAGTAATCATAATCACTATCCAAGCAGATAATCATGTGACTACCCACAAGGTCAAAACATTTCGTCAACTCAGCTTTTCCTGTTGTCAGCGAATCATTTGAATAGGGTTGAATGTCGAACTTAACGCCCGCCCGCGCTTGATAGTCTTCTAAAATACTATGCCAAAAGGAAACATCTTCCAAACCTTCCACCCGAACCAGAATTTTCTTAGGCGCAGACTTAGGCGCGAGTGAGTTCGCGGCTTTTTGATAGTCAGAAGAAATGTTGGCGATTAGAGAACTCATTTCTTAGCCACAACCTTCAATAAATCACTCATCTCACATACTTTATCTTGCCAACCTTCCATCACCAGCGCGGGCGAATGCGTGGCAATAATCACCTGAACATTTGGGTTCAATTCCCGAATATGGCGAATCAATTTTTTTTGCCAGTCAATATGCAAGGAGATTTCTGGTTCATCCATCAACAAAATAGACGGTTTATTATCCTGAATCAGTACCGTCAATAAAATAATTAACAGTTGTTTCTCGCCTGATGACAGTTGAAAAGGTCGAATTTTTTTATCGCCAATTAGAAACTCTATTTGATTGGCATTTCGATTGATTTTCTTATCGGTCGTGCAAAATGATGCGTCAATCATTTCTAAAAACTTAGCCTGTGAATACTTGGTTTTTTCAAGCAAAACTTTCAAATCATCAGGATTTTCATCAATGATGGCATCTCTGCGCTTGCTCAGATTCAATTGATAATCGACGTATTGAATTTGCAACTGGTATATTTCCCAGTCCAACTCAGTCTTAACCATATCATCCGAGAGCTTTTGAACCGCTTCCGCTTGCTTCAATGCGTTATCAAAGGTGCTAATCACATTCACATTGATTTGTGAGTGCAGCTCTTCCAAAGTCATTTTTCCATCATTAACAGAGGCTACCGCTCCCCTGAGATTTATGACATTGGTACCACTTTTGAAAACGGCAGGATTTGCCCTCTCCGCACCTTTAAACACGTCATTCAGAAGAATATCTTTTTCTGCCTTAAGTCTTAAATTGGAGACGTTATCTTCAACGTTAAAAAGCTTGTATTTAATGGATGTTTTATTGTCGAGTGACAAAACAGTTTCAGCAACTACCTCCCTATATCCTCTAGCAGACATTAACCCATAAATATGATTTAAAACTGTACTTTTCCCACTCCCATTTATGCCTGCCAAGATATTCACATCAGAATTCAAATCCCACACAAAATCGTACTTATCCCAAAGTCCCGATATTTCTACTTTTTGAATGCAATTGATTTCGTTTGTCATTTTGTTTGATGTATCCATTAAATTAAGCACAATGCAAGACCACTTCTGTGCCGCATTTTAACAGCTTTAAGACCTGCATCCTTTTCACGATAAGTTTCATTTTTGGCTATGTTTTACGCAGCGGCACAACAAATTCCTATCTGTGCAAATGCAACAAGATGAATTACGCCTGCCCATCACTTTATATTGTTAATTTAGGAGAAAATAATAAATACAATCATATTGATAGTTGCACAAGTACTTGTCTTTGTGGAAGGCGATGTGGGTGATTCAGGGTTGAAATCGGTGTTTGGCGGGGATTATCTGTAGGCGAGGGGTACGATAAACAAGCAGAATGAGCTATCAATTGAGCATCAAAAGTCCATTTTGAGGTGGCTGATTAAGGGGAATCAGCTCATTTTTTTGTACAAATGTTTTATCCAACGGACAAAGCGGTTCGCCATTGAAATGACTATACCTTATTTCCATGCCAATGGTTTTTCGCCCCAAGCACTGCTTCACGGTAAGATTGTATCCAGGTTCTCAATGCAATTAGCAGCACTCTGCATCACGACAGCACACCCTCACTGGTACGCGACAGGTTAGATAAACATAGCCCCGTTGCATCCAGCACTTCGACTTGCAGCGGCATTTTGCCTAGGGCGTGGGTGGCGCAGGACAGACAGGGGTCAAAAGCGCGGATGGCGACTTCGATGTGATTGAGCAGACCTTCCGTCACTTCGTGTCCGTGCAGGTATTGCTGTGCTACGCGGCGCACGGCTTCGTTCATGGCTTGATTGTTGTGGGTGGTGGAGACGATGAGATTACACATGGTAACAAGATCTTGCTCATCGACGCGATAGTGATGAATCAACGTGCCGCGCGGGGCTTCGATCACGCCCACACCTTCAAAACCGCGCTCGCCAGCTGCCATCAGCTCCGAACCTAAAATATCGTCATCATGCAGCAGGTCTTTAATCATTTCCGCCGCGTGCAGCATTTCGATCATGCGCGCCCAGTGGTAGCCTAACGGCGCGTGCATCGGCATCACGCCGCTATACGCCACAAATTCCCGCCGCTCGACTTCCGCCAGCGGGGTGGAGATAAAGTCGCAGTTTTGAACGCGCGACAAAGGCCCAACTCGATACCAGCCCTTTTCCGTGCCTAAGGCTTTCAAATAAGGGAACTTCATATAGCTCCAGTTTTTGACTTCCTCGGCGATTAACTGGCTGTAATCTTGATAATCCACGCCATCAAACAACACTTTGCCGTTTTCATCGCGCGCGCGTAAGCGTCCGTGATACAAATCCAAGCCGCCATCAAAGCCCACCAGTGACATAAAATTCGCGCGAAACGCCCCAAAACTGTTGTACAGCTCAGGGTGTTGGTGGTGCAATTGTTTGACCAGATGCACGGCATCGCGACTCCACGAGACCATCTGGTAAATGTCTTTCAGCAAGATGTCCCGCTCGGCGATGGTCAACGATTTATTGACCCCGCCAGGTACTGCCCCCGTGCCGTGAATGCGTTTACCTGCGGTGTGACGGATCACTTCTTGCCCAAATTTGCGCAACAAAATGCCGCGTTTGGCGGTTTCAGGATGTTGTTCGGCGATGCCCACAATGTTGCGTTTCGCTACGTCGCTATCAAACCCAAACAGCAAATCAGGCGAACACAGATGGAAAAAATGCAGGGCGTGCGATTGCAGAATTTGCCCGTAGTGCATCAAGCGACGATTTTTTTCCGCCGTGGGCGAGACGTGTTTTGCGCCCACAATGGCATCCAAGGCTTTGCTGGCGGCGAGTTGATGACTGACAGGACAAATGCCGCACAGCCGTTGCACCATCACGGGGACTTCCCAATAAGGTCGCCCTTGGATAAATTTTTCAAAGCCGCGAAACTCGACGATGTGCAAGCGCACTTGATGCACTTTGTTGTGTTCATCCAGCAAAATCGTCACTTTGCCGTGCCCTTCCACCCGCGACACGGGGTCAATAGCGACGCGACGCAGCGTTTCGGGATGTACCGCCGTTTCTAAGTTCGTGGTCATATCGTCCTCTTAATCGTAATGGATCAAGCCGTGTCCCAGTTCGGGTTCACGCTCTGCCAATAAATCGGTCAGCACTTGCCAAATCGCATCGCCAGAGGGCGGGCAACCAGGAATAAAATAGTCCACTTTGACCACCTCATGGATGGGATGCACCTTGTCCAGCGGCAGCGGCAATTCGGGATCATTGGGAATAAAACCAGATACCAGGCCATGCTGGGCGTGATACACCTCTTCTAGAATCGTCGCTAAAGACAGATGATTGCGTTGCGCAGGCAAGCCGCCATTGACCGCACATGCGCCCAAGGCAATCAAGATTTTGCAATTGGCGCGAAACTCGCGCAGCACGTGTACGTTTTCGGCATTGCACAAGCCGCCTTCGATAATGCCAATATCGCACGGACCGCAATGCTTGATGTCGGTCAATGGCGAACGGTCAAATTCGACCAGCTTCACCAGTTCCAATAGCCGCTCGTCTATGTCCAGAAAAGACATGTGACAACCAAAACACCCCGCCAACGAGGTTGTCGCCACTTTCAGCTTTTTGACTTCATTCCCCTCGCTAATTCCCTCGCCCGCTTGCGGGAGAGGGCTAGGGAGAGGGAATGCGCTCGGTGAAACGCCACCCTCTCCCCCAACCCCTCTCCCATAAATGGGCGAGGGGAGTTCATTCAGCTCAGTGACAACATGATTTAGCTCATTCATCACACATCCCCTTTCGCTATCGGCTGCGCGCTAATCGGTTGCGCATCAAAACGACGCTGTCCGATGGGCACGGCAAACCCGACTCGCTTTTTAAGTATCACGCCCACGGGGCAAATATGCGCGGCTTTATCCGCGCTGGAAAAGTCCGTGTCCACCAGATTGCCAGACTCGGCATTGACGATCAGATGGCTTTGAATGCCGCGCCCAGACAGCGCGAACACCGCTTTGCCATCCACCTCCCGACTGGCGCGCACGCACAAAGAACACAAAATGCAGCGGTTAAAATCCAGCAAGTATTCGGGGTGGGTTGCATCGACGGGGCGATCAGGAAAGAAATGATCGAAATGTGGCGACATCATCTTTAGTTCGTAAGCGGTCGCTTGCAACTGACAATCCCCACTTTTTTCGCAGGAGGGGCAAAAGTGATTGCCTTCCACAAACAGCATTTGCAACAAAGTTCGCCGCTCGTCGTTCAGCTCCGTGGTGTTGCTTTCCACCACCTGATTGGCCTGAGCGAGGGAAGTACACGATGCGGTTTGCCGCCCATTGACTTTGACCGTACACAGCTTGCACGAGCCGTGTGGCTTGAATTCTGGGTGAAAACACAGGTGCGGAATATAAACCCCCGCTGCCATCGCTGCCTGAATAATGGTCTGCCCCGCGCTAAACGGAATAAGCTGACCATCCAGGGTAAAAGTCTCTAACTTATCTTGATTCATGGTTGCATTCCCTCTCCCCCTGCCCCTCTCCCACACGTGGGCGAGGGGAGTAACACCAACACGGTGCATGGCTTACCTGCACACGCAAACAAAGCGCATCATTTTTAATCATCGCTACGCGCCAAATGTGCACCACTGTCATCTCGTCCCGTCATTTGGCGCGCTTGCAACAAGGCGCGATCCAAGTCAAACGCGGGGACAAAGTCGTGATGAATCAAGCGTTTTTGATAGGCGGGGCGGAATTTAGCGATGGTGTCCAACACGGGATTACACGCAGCATGTCCCAGCCCGCAATGACTGGTGGATTGCAACAAAGTATTGAGCTTTTCGATCTCGGCAAAGTCATAAGGCGAGCCATGTCCCTGCGCCAACTTATCCATCATATTCGCCAACAAAGACGTGCCCACGCGGCAGGGCGTACAAAATCCACAACTTTCATGCGCAAAGAAATGCACAAAATTGCGCGCCACTTCAAACATATCGCGACTTTGGTCAAACACCATCAACGCGCCCGCCGTGGGAATATCTTCAAAAGCAATTTGTCGATTAAATTCAGCGGGGGCGAGGCAAATGCCAGACGCGCCGCTGATTTGCACCGCTTGGGTATCTTGCGCACCACAATCCGCCAACACCTGCGCCACGGTCACCCCGAAAGGATATTCGTACAAACCAGGACGGGCGCAATCACCCGAAACCGACAGAATTTTGGTGCCGCTGGAAACTGCCGTGCCGATGGATGCATACCACTCGCCCCCGTTGACCGCGATTAAGCTGGCGGCGGCGAAGGTTTCAACGTTATTTACCACGGTGGGTTGGTTCAAATAACCATGGGTGACAGGGAAGGGCGGGCGATTGCGCGGCGTGCCGCGTTTGCCTTCTAAGGATTCAATCAGTGCGGATTCTTCACCGCAAATATACGCGCCCGCACCCAGATGAATGTCGATGTCGAAATCAAAATCCGCCTGTCCTAAAATGCTTTTACCCAGCAGATTTTGTGATCTACGCTGTTGCAGCACCGCTTGCAAATGTGCCAACAAATAACGATATTCGCCGCGCAAATACAGAAAACCTTGTTTCGCGCCTATCACCCGCGCGCACAACGTCATGCCCTCAAACACTTGATCCGCATAGCGATTCAGCAACACGCGATCTTTAAACGTACCAGGTTCGCCCTCGTCGGCATTGCACACCACATAATGCGCACTACCCACCGCATCGCGGCAAAATTCCCATTTTTTGCCTGTAGCAAACCCCGCGCCGCCGCGCCCGCGCAACTTGGATGCGTGTATTTCCTGCAACGTCGCGTCTGCCCCGCGTTGCAACAGCGCAGCCAGTGCCGAGCCTGATTGAAACTCGCCATTCAGCAACAGGTCTTTGCGCTGGATATTGTCCTCAATGGCAAAAAATGACGCAGGCCAAGCGGACACAGGCACGCGTTCCCGTATCAGTTCGGCAATGGCGGTAATCCGTTCGGGGGTTAAACGGTTAATCGCGATTTGATTCACCAACATCGCAGGACCTTGATCGCACAATCCCGTGCAAGAAGTCGTTGCCACACTCAGCAAGCCATCTTCCGACACCTTGCCCGCTTCCACCCACAATTGCGCGCAAAATTGGGTCATTAAGTCCACGCTGCCCAACATCCTGTCAGTGATATTGTCCGAAAACAGCACGCGATATGTCCCTTGTGGCTGGTCTGACAAAAAGGCGTAAAACCCCACTACGCCCGCAATGTCCGCATGGGGTAAGCTCAATTGCTGACCAAGATAGCCCATCGCATCGGCGTGAATATAGCCAAAGTATTCCTGCGCCTCGCGCAATATCTGCAATAAATGGTGGGGATTGTGCTGATACCGCGTCAAAATCGGATCCAGATACGCGGTGTGAATTTGACTGACCATATACACGCTTTCAAGAATGATAAATTGGGCAAGTGACATTTGGGCGGCACAACGCATAAAACACCTCGCCACCAAGACATAACACGCTAATCTAACCACCCCTAAAATAAGGGGTCAAGTGAATTTTTTATTTACGCAAATTTGTACTCTTGAACTTGTTTTTCTCCTCAGGCGTAAAAACACGGGACGACCAGAGCGGGCTGAGTCAAACAACCCCACTCAACCCCGCTGTTTAGTCAAAATGAGCAGCACCCGCGCCTAAATTTTCGGGTATTTTAAGCTGTTAGTTGTTCGTTATGAGTCGCTAGTTAATGCGGTGAGTCTGCTCGATGCTATATTTTTCACAATATATTCAATAGGATGAGAAAAACCTTTCACTCCGCCAACTAAAAACTAACGACTAACAACTCAATATCCAGTTATTTGTACGCAACCACTTATCGGTAGCGTTGTAGCAAATCCAACATCGCGCCCGCTTTGTCTAATGTTTCTTGATATTCCGCGTCAACGTGTGAGTCCGCCACGATGCCGCCACCCGCCCAGCAGGCGATTTCGCCTTGGTGATAGACCAAGGTGCGAATCACGATGTTCGTGTCCATCTTGCCGTCAAACCCCACATAGCCGATTGTGCCGCAATACACGCCCCGCCGATGCGGTTCGAGTTCGGCAATAATTTGCATGGCGCGTTGTTTGGGCGCGCCTGTAATCGACCCGCCAGGGAAGCAGTCGCGCAGCACGTCCAGCGCGTCGCACCCCGTGCGCAACTGCCCTGTGACGGTACTGACCAGATGATGGACATGGGCGAAACTTTCGATCTCAAACAGCTTCGGCACGCGCACCGTGGTGCAACTTTGGCTTAAATCATTGCGCAGCAAATCCACGATCATCACGTTTTCCGCGCGGTCTTTGGGGTGGTGGCGTAATGATTCACGCAATTGCTGATCTTGCAGCGGGGTTGAACCCCGTGGACGCGTGCCTTTGATGGGCTTGGTTTCCACCTTGCCTGCGGTGACCTGCAAAAAGCGTTCGGGCGAGGCGCACAATATCTGTAGGTCAGGAAAGTTGAGAAAGGCAGAATAAGGCGCGGGACTGCGTTGGCGCAGGTCGCAATACGCGCCAAACGCATCACCCGTGGCGGCTGCGCTAAAGCGTTGCGCGAGGTTGATTTGATAGCAATCGCCTGCGTGCAAATAATGCTGGATACGGGCAAAAGCGGTGGCGTAGCTTGCGCGGGTAAAATTAGCGCGCACCTCGCCTTGAACTTGAAACGTGCTGGGCGGAAGCGGCGGTGGATTGCATAAGCGCGCCAAAATCGCGGGAAGCTGTGCTGCCGTTTTGGCAAAACGCAGCCGTGACACCAATCGAGCGCGTTGTAGTTGATGATCGACCACCACCGCCCAGTCATAAATCCCCACCGCCATGTCGGGCGGGGCAGCGTCGGTTGGTTTCGTATCAGGGGCAAGTGCTAAATCATAGCCCCAATAGCCCAACGCCCCGCCCGCAAAGGGAATGTCGGTCAGTGGCAGCAAAGGTGCGCCTAGGGCTTGACGCAGCGCGCCAAAGGGGTCTGAATGGGTGTGATCTAACTGCATCGTGCGTGCGGGTGCGGCGGTCAAAATGTCATAACGCCCCATCCCCCCACTGTCCAACCACGCCGCCCAAGGCAAGTCGCGGAGTGCCGCAAAATAGCCGCTCGCATCGCGGTGATAGGGAAGTTCAACAAGATAGGTCATTACCCCTCACTCCATAGGTATCTACATAACTCATCGCAGTTATGGCGGCAGGGTGCGCTGTGCGCACGACGCACCCTACTTGGCTAAAAGCGGGCTGAACTACCGTTCCTTCCCCTTCAAGGGGAAGGCTAGGATGGGGATGGGTTCGTTCTCTGCACATACCCCCATCCCCACCCCAACCCTCCCCTCCCCTTGAAGGGGAGGGAGTTTGCCGATGATTTGGCTTAAGTAAGTGCCATTCCCGTCTTACCTTTATTTTTCGCCCTGTCGGGCGATGTACGAATTTGTCGTACCCACGGTCGAAACGAGAATGGCCGCTCCTAAACCGCCCGTTGAAAGCGATAAACAGCGGTGCTGCCCAGCAGGTTCGGTAGGAAGTGAACAGGTTCCGTCCCCGTCATCACGCGTCTTTCCAGCACGGCGATATGATGATCTTGGCAAAAAGACTCAAAATCGTTCAAGGTACATAAATGCACATTGGGCGTATCAAACCACTGGTAAGGCAGTTCGCTGGACACTGGCATATTGCCGAACAGCACATTGAGGCGATTTTTCCAGTAGGCAAAATTGGGGAAGCTGACGATGCCTTGCCGCCCCACCCGCAACATTTCTTGCATTAAGGCTTCGGTATAGCGCGTGGCTTGCAGGGTTTGCGACAGAATCACAAAGTCAAAACGATTGTCTTCAAAGTCGGACAAACCTGCATCCAAATCGTTCTGGATCACGTTTACGCCATTGGCGATGCACGAGACGATGTCTGCATCCCGAATTTCTACGCCATAGCCACGCACGCCACGCGTTTCTTGCAAAAAGCGCAGCAAACTGCCGTCACCACAGCCCAAGTCCAACACCGATGCACCTTGGGGTATCCACGCCGCAATCGCCGCGAAATCAGGACGTTCAGTCGTTAAACGGTTATTCATATCCGCACTCCTTGGCGACGTTATCGAGGTAATGGCGCATGACCTCGAAGTAATGCGCATTTTCCATCAAGAAAGAGTCATGCCCTTGGGCAGAGGTGATTTCGGCATAGCTCACATTACGGTCATTGTGCAGCAAAGGACGCACAATTTCGCGTGAACGTTCAGGTGAAAAACGCCAATCCGTGGTGAAAGAAATCACCAAGAAACTTGCCTGGGCGCGCGCAAAGGACTGGTTCAAATTCCCGTCAAAATCGTGTGCGGGATCAAAATAATCCAAGGCTTTGGTCATCAGCAAATAGGTGTTGGCATCGAAATACGCGGCAAATTTATCGCCTTGATAGCGCAGATACGACTCGATTTCAAACTCGATTTCATAGTTGTATTGGAACTGCCCATTGCGCAACAGCCGCCCAAATTTATCCGCCATGGCATCATCCGACAAATAGGTGATATGCCCTAACATCCGCGCCAACCGCAAACCACGGGTCGGCACCACGCCGTGCTGATAAAAGTTGCCACCATGGAAATCAGGATCGGTCAGGATGGCATTGCGCGCCACATCGTTAAAGGCGATATTTTGCGCCGTTAAACGCGGTGCGGCGGCAATCGCCAACACATGCCGCACGCGTTCTGGATACGCCAACGACCACTGCAACGCCTGCATCCCGCCCAAACTGCCGCCAATGATGGCGGCGAATTGTTGTATGCCCAGCAAATCCGCCAACCGCGCTTGCGATTCCACCCAATCTTGTACCGTAATCAGGGGGAAATCCGAGCCATATTGCCGTCCCGTCTCAGGGTTGATCGACACAGGTCCTGTTGAACCGTGACAACCGCCCAGATTATTGAAGCCAATGACAAAGAATTTATCGGTATCAATCGGCTTGCCCGCGCCCACCATGTTATCCCACCAGCCGATGTTTTTCGGCTGTTCGGCATAACTGCCCGCGATATGATGATGCCCAGACAGGGCGTGGCAAATCAGGATGGCATTGGATTTGTCGGCATTTAACGTGCCATAGGTTTCGTAAACCATTTCATAATGCGGCAAGACCGCACCGCTGCGGAACACCAGCGGCGTATCAAAAATTGCGCGTTGCGCGGTGGCGATGAGAGTGCTCAAGATAGTCCCCAAAAAACAAAACCCGCTTGGCCAAAGCGGGAACGGGTGGTCTCGCTTTAGCTGGAATTTTTTAAGTGCCCCGCAAGCTGATGTCAAATCGGCACTGGCGCGCAGTTTCCGCGTTTTAGGAAAAGATGTCAACCGCTGCATTGGTTTGCTTGAGGTTTTGCTCCGTTGAATCTCAAGGGAGAGGATGCTTATAAATAGCAATCTCGTTTAGCAGGACGAAAAAAGGAGAAGCCGAGGCTTCCCCTTTTTGGGCAAATGATTGCGCAGAAAACGTGCTGCGCAACCAAAAGTATTACAGCGTAGCGTTACAAGACTTTGGAACCAGATTAACGGGTAGGCGACTATTTAGTGCACCAATCAGTGCGGTTACATTGGGTGTCGTTGCAGGATCCGTTCCTACATCATTCGCACCATCACCATTGGCACAAGTCCATGAACCCGTAACGGGGTTGTAAAGCATGTGGATTTTCTTGTTTGCAATTTTGTTGTTCACCCCAGTTGCCTTATAGGTTGCCTGAACAACGGTCGTCCCTACGCCTGCTGGTGTAGGTCGTGCACCAGCCGCAGCACAGCTGCCACCAGGGGCATTACAATCAATAATGCTTAAAACATATTTACCCGATAAAACCGCACTAATCGCGGTCACATCCCATGAGCCATCGGTGGTGTAGGCTTCTGTCATGGGGGTTTTCAAGCCATCCAATAAAGTCATGGCTTCTGCAGCTTGCGCACGAGCGGTGTAGTCACCGTAAGCGGGAATCGCCACAGCGGCTAAAATGCCAATGATTGCGACCACAATCATTAACTCAATTAAGGTAAAACCTTGTTGTAATGCTTTCATTTTTATCTCCTAGGATGGGGGTGGCTGCCGATGCGCGCTTTTACCTTAAGCAAAAATCAAGCCAAAATCGCAATTCCTTGTTTAAATGAAATAATCACATTATTTGGCGGGTTGCCGCTCCAGTGATACTGCCAAAATAAGTCAGGCATGACGTTTTTTTGACCATAAAAAAACGGGCACCCTAAGATGCCCGTTTCTGCACAACTTACCACCTAAGCGAAGAGCTTAGATACCTGTTGCGGTAAAGGTAGCGGTAAGTGCGGGATTGACGCCACTGGTTGAAAGCGTGCAAGTTGTTGTCGTCCCCGCCGTAATCGCAGCCGCAGTGATGGCATAGTTTGTTGACAAACCACCTTCAAGTACCGCGCTGGCATTGCTACAGTCCGCAATTGCTACGCCGCTGGCTGGATTCAAGCTACGCACCGCGTAGTTGATGGTATTGCCACTGGAAAGCGCACCTGCAACGCCGTCTACAGCAGCCCGTTGAGCCTCACCTCTCAGATTCACAAACTTTGGCAACGCTGCCGCAGCCAAAATACCCAAGATCACAATGACCATGACCAATTCAATTAAAGTAAAACCAGATTGTTTTTTCATTTTAAAACTCCTTGTTTTGAGACCACAGTCTCGTTAAAAGTACCACTGACACACCTGCTATCATCCAAGCCACCGCAGCAGCCTAACTGACAATTTAAACTCTACACTGAAATTTCACACAATGCAACGTCATTGCCTAATGAAATCACTACACTATTACATTATTAAGTATCTACACAACTTTTTAATCCCCTTCTCCCGCCTGCGGGAGAGGGTTAGGGTGAGGGGCGTTGCATACTAAATCATGTGACTACAGCTCAAATTCCCCCATCCCCAGCCCTTCTCCCGCTTGCGGGAGAAGGGAGAAAGCATTCGCCACAAGCTAAACATTCCCTCTCCCGCAAGCGGGAGAGGGTTAGGGTGAGGGGCGTTGCATACTAAATCATGTGACTACAGCTCAAACTCCCTCATCCCCAGCCCTTCTCCCGCTTGCGGGAGAAGGGAGAAAGCATTAGCCGCAAGCTAAACACTCCCTCTCCCGCAAGCGGGAGAGGGTTAGGGTGAGGGGCGTTGCATACTAAATCATGTGACTACAGCTCAAACTCCCTCATCCCCAGCCCTTACTCCCGCCTGCGGGAGAAGGGAGAAAGCATTCGCCACAAGCTAAACATTCCCTCTCCCGCAAGCGGGAGAGGGTGAGGGTGAGGGGCGTTGCATACTAAATCATGTGACTACAGCTCAAACGCCCTCATCCCCAGCCCTTCTCCCGCTTGCGGGAGAAGGGAGACAAGCGTTAACCACAAGTTCAATTTAGTTAATCCCGATCACCTTAAAGCTTTGCGCCGCTGCGCCATTGGGTGAAGTCAAGCTACAGGTTGCCGTAGCACCCACTGCCACCGCAAGGGGGGCGATGACATAACTTGCTGGCAAACCTCCTTCAAGCACTGCGCTGGCATTGTTACAGTTTGTGATTCTCACCCCACTGAGGGCATTGAAACTCCGCACGGCATAATTGATGCTAATACCCTCAGACAAGCCCCCTGCCACACCTTGTGCTGCTGCCAACGCTGCCTCGGTCTTTAAATTCACAAATTTTGGCATCGCTGCTGCCGCCAAAATCCCCAAAATAATGATCACCATCACCAGCTCAATCAAGGTAAATCCTAATTGTTTTTTCATTTTATGCCCCTAAGTATTGAGGTCGCAACCTCGTTTATCACATTATATCGCCTACTTTAAAAGCCCCTGCCGCAGCAGTAAATTTTAAAGCGGGCGAACTATATGCCAAAACAAGGCGGCTTACAAATGACTGACCAATATCAGCTCAGGCAATACGCTAAATTGACTAAGCTGTTTTTAAGATTTTATGGAATGGCATAGACAGGTACAACCATTGATGTGACACCATCACCAAGCAAGCAACTTTTAGGCACCACGGCGTTACCCGCGATCGTAATACCGCCTGTACCATTGTTTTGGTTCTCTGTATTGGTCGCCGTAAAATAAGGTTCAGGCAGCCCGCCTTGCAAAATACCATTAAAAATAATCGTGCAAGCTTGATTGACCCCTGCATTTCCCTGAACCGTCGTCACCCCGCTGTTTGGATTTAATCCACGAATTGCTCGATTCATGGCGAGTGCCGAATTCAACGACCCAGCCACCCCCTCTAACGCCGCTGTTTGTGCTTCCCCTTTTAAATTCACAAATTTAGGCAGTGCAGCCGCCGCTAAAATACCCAAAATCACAATCACCATGACCAACTCAATTAACGTAAAACCTGTTTGTCGTTTCATTTTCATTCTCCTAAAAGTTAAACTTAACATTACCCACTACACGAGGTCGCAACCTCATCCCCAACACTGTTCGCCTCTCGCCAGCTCTGCCGCAGCAAAGACTGCCTAGATAGCGCGACCTATTTTAATCGAAGTCGCAATACTGCACAAACAAACTTGGGTACTCACATCGCCATAGGTGTCTACACAACTTTAATTGGCTCTATGTGAATCATAGTGGGTCATCATGGCACAAATGATCAATCTCCCTCCCCTTGGGGTGGGGATGGGGTGTAACTGCCGCGCTCTGTAAAGCTATCCAGATACGGATGTTGGCGTGCCAGCAAGTTGCCGACTGCGTAGTCGTTGCCATAACCGTATTTCCGCATCGGTCATCTGTTTGCCGATGATCGTGCTCTACCCCATCCCCACCCCTCCCCTTGAAGGGGGGGGAGTCTTGTTTCACCTACTGTAAATCACATATAACCACAAATAAAATTAAATTTTTACTTTAAAAACATAATTATATGTATGTCTTGTTTTAACCCGACATCACGTAAAACGGTGTAGGGGTGCGTTACACGCCCCACAAGGGCTGCTGCAATCCGCCCCTCCATTTTAAGTGCGCAATTTCCCCTGCCAACCGCCGACATCGCTGCTAAAATTGGGTTTATTTCACCCTAAGTTGATGACATTATGTTGATTTGGTTTGTGGTTTTATATTTGGGATTGTCTGTTGGCATCGGTTTATATGCGGCAAGGCGGGTGCATACCGCGCGGGACTTTGTGGTGGCGGGACGTAATTTGCCTTTGCCCATTGTCACGGCGACGGTGTTTGCGACGTGGTTTGGCGCAGAAACGGTGTTGGGTATTTCTGCGACCTTTGTCAAAGAAGGCTTGGGCGGCGTTGTTGCCGACCCGTTTGGCACGAGCTTGTGTTTGATTCTCGCAGGGCTGTTTTTTGCCCCCTTGTTGTACCGCATGAATTTATTGACCATCGGCGATTATTACCGTGTGCGTTACAACCGTGTGGTCGAATTGTTAATGACCCTCTGCATCATGCTGTCGTATTTGGGCTGGGTATCGGCGCAAGTGGTGGCACTGGGGTTGGTTTTTCATTTGGTGGGCGGCATCGCGCCTGAAACGGGCATGGTTATTGGCATGAGCATTGTGATGCTCTACACCTTGTTTGGCGGAATGTGGGCGGTGGCGTTGCTGGATTTTGTGCAAATGACGGTGATTATGGCGGGTATGTTGTTTATCGCTTATCTCATCAACGGGCAAGTCGGTGGCGTGGCAAAAGTATGGGAACACGCCAGCAGCACAGGGAAGTTGGTGTTTTTTCCGACGGGCGGCATGGATAAATGGGTGCCTTTCGTTGGCGCGTGGCTGACTTTGATGTTGGGTTCCATTCCACAACAAGACGTATTTCAACGCATGACCTCTGCCAAAGACGAAAAAACCGCTGTGCGTGGCACGGTATTGGGCGGCGTGTTGTACTTTTTCTTCGCCTTTGTGCCGATGTTTTTAGCCTTGTCCGCCATGTTAATTGACCCGAAAATGTTTGGCGGGTTAGTCGAAACGAATTCACAAATGGTATTGCCGACGCTGATTTTGCAACATACCCCCATTGCCGCACAAGTGTTGTTTTTTGGCGCGCTGCTGTCCGCGATTATGAGTACCGCCTCGGCAACCTTGCTCGCCCCCTCGGTGATGTTCACCGAAAACATCCTCAAACACTTCGCCATAAAGCAGATGAGCGACTGGCAAATGCTGCGTACCATGCGCATTGTCGTGCTGACTTTTGGCACTATCGTACTGTGGTCGGCACTGCACTCAGACATGGGGATTATGAAAATGGTGGAAAACGCCTATAAAATCACCTTAGTGGGCGCGTTTATCCCGCTGGTGTTTGGGTTGTATTGGCAGCGTGCTAACAGCCAAGGCGCATTACTGTCCATTGCATTGGGCTTGTTAAGCTGGCTAGGCATGGAGATTTTTAAACCCGACACCTATTGGCCACCGCAATTGGTAGGATTGTTGTTTAGTTTGACGGGAATGCTAATAGGCTCGTGCTTGCCACCGATGCGGTGGCGCAGAAAACACCTTAAGTCGTTGGGGTAGCAATTTCTAATTCAAAAAATCGAGGAACTTCTGGTCGTGGGCGCGCAGAAATTACGCGATTTAACGTAAAAATCATCGCGTAGGTCGGGATTTATCCCGACATTCATGTCAAAAGTCGGGTTAAAACCCGACCTGCGGCGGCCTATTGGGCGGGTAAATTTTGAATTGAAAATTGCTGGAAACGATCTGACTAGCAAACGATTCTGAGCGAAAAATCGACGGAGGCTAAGTCTTTGGTCAGCGTACCAATCGAGATGCGATCTACGCCTGTTAAGGCAATATCGCGCAGGGTGTCTAAGGTGATGCCGCCAGAAGCTTCTAATTCTGCATGACCACCCGTGAGAATGACGGCGGCACGTAATCCGTCTAGGTCAAAATTATCCAGCAAAATCAGTTTTGCCCCCGCACTTAAAGCCTGTTGCAACTCATCCAAAGATTCAACTTCAATTTGTACGCTAGTGTCGGGGCGAGCGACGGCAAAAGCCTTGCTCAATACAGCAGGAATCCCACCTGCCGCCGCAATATGATTTTCTTTAATCAAAATGCCGTCGAATAGCCCGATACGTTGGTTATGCCCACCGCCCACTTGCACCGCATATTTCTGTGCCATGCGCAGGCTGGGCAAGGTTTTGCGCGTGTCCATAATTTTGACGTTGATCCCCGCGACTTCTTCCACATAGCGGCGGGTAATGGTTGCCGTGCCTGATAAGGTTTGCAGGAAGTTTAAGGCACTGCGTTCGGCGGTCAACAACGCACGCGCGTTGCCTTTGATTTCACAAAGCAATTGATTGGGGGTCATGGCATCCCCTTCTTGAACATGCCATTGAATTTCACAGTCGGGATCCATCGCTTGAAAGCAGGTATCAAACCAAGCTTTGCCACATAACACCGCTGCTTGACGCGTAATCAGCCGTGCCGTGGCTTGTAAAGTGGGTGCTAGCAGTTGCGCCGTGACGTCACCGTCACGTAAATCTTCAACCAAAGCGGCGGCAACATTGTGTTGGACAAAAGTCGTTAAGTCTTGGTTTAACATGATATTTTTCCTAAATAATCATTCCGTGGTTGCGACAAATTCGTACCTTATTGGGTTCGCACGCGGCTTATCGTGCTGCGCCTTTTGCCAGCGCACGCAAACGACTTTGTTCTAATTCAGCCGCATTCGGTTCGATCAGCCAGCCTTGTAAGTTGTCTACCACTAAATCCGTCAAGGCGTGTATCCAGTCGGGTCTATCGTTGAGGCAGGGAATGTAGTGGTATTCACCACCGCCTGCACGTTGGAAATCTGCTTTGCCTTCCATGGCAATTTCTTCCAGTGTTTCCAAACAGTCCGCAATAAAACCAGGGCAAACCACATCGACGCGGGCTTTTTTCTGCTGCCCCAATTCCTTCAAGGTCGCGGTGGTGTAAGGCTTTAGCCACTCGTTTCGGCCGAATCTGGATTGAAAGCTGATGCGATATTGCGCGGGTTTAAGATGGAGGGCTTCTGCCAGCAAACGCCCTGTTTTCAGGCATTCGCAATGATAGGGATCGCCCTTGTCTAGCGTGTACTGCGGCAAACCATGGAAGCTCATCAACAATACGTCGGGTTGACCATTGAGTGTCCAATAGTCGCGTACATTTTTCGCTAAGGCATTGATATACGGTGGGTAATCGTGAAAATGTTTGATGGTGCGCAGCGCAGGCGTGTTGCGCATCTGTTGCAACTCGCTAAACACCACGTCCAATGCCGTTGCCGTGGTGCTGGCGGCGTATTGTGGATACAACGGTACCAGCAAAATTCGTTGGCAATTTTGAGCTTTAAGTTTACGTAGTTGATCTGCAATTGAAGGATTGCCGTAGCGCATGGCGTACTCGACCACATAAGGAGCTTGGGTGCGTAAGCTGAGATAACCTTGCAATAACACGGCTTGTTTGGCGGTGTAAACCCGCAGTGGTGAACCTTCTTTCAACCAAATCGAGGCATATTTTGCGGCGGATTTTTTGGGGCGCACGTTCAAAATAATGCCATTCAAAATCAGCCACCACACCGCTTTGGGGATTTCCACCACACGCGGATCACTCAAAAATTCCTTGAGATAGGTGCGTACCGCACGGGGCGTGGGTGCATCGGGCGTGCCTAAGTTAATCAGTAAAATACCTGTTTTAACGGGGGTGCCGTGGGCGAAAGTAGGTTCTAACTGATAGGTCATAACGATTCCATTCTAAATTTCTCCCGCCACCCTTTGCGGGAGAGGGGCTGCGCCAATGATGCCTAATCCCATTTCAAAATCAAAGTGAAGTTGAAAATATCGTAGGGTGTGCCGTGCGCACTATTGTTTTTTATTGAAATAACGCACATTCGGCAAGTTTTCAAAGTGGTCATCTGCCGTGACCAACTCAACTTTTTCCTGTTGCGCGGTGGCGTAAATAATGGCATCGGCAAAGCTGAGTTTGTGTTTTTGCGAAAGCTCGGAAGCCAGCAAGGCTAGGGATTCGGTCAAGGGAATAACTTTGGTGTGGCGCGTGAGTGCGATGATTTCCATTGCTAAGGTTTCGTCTTGTTCGCGGCAAATCCATTTGTGCAGCTCATATTGTATCGACGTTGGCACGATAAGCTCGTCCAAGTTGCTTAAATAAGGCGCGAAGTTGTCGGCTAAAACCCCATCGGTAAGCCACTCTATCCAACCGCAAGTATCAATAATCACGCTCATGTTCGGTCGCGGCGATCCCGCACATCGTGGGGATTCGCGCCTTTTAAAATGCCGCGTAGGAGTTTAAGGGAGGGTTTGGGGATCAAGGAGATGGTATCGCCTTGAAGTAGCACAGAAAATTTCTGCCCAGCTTTGAGATGCAGGGTCGTGCGAATTTCTTCGGGAATGGCGATTTGGTATTGTGCTGATAAGGTCGCTTCTAACATGACGGCGTTTCCTTTCTGGTTTTCAAGCAGTTTTGGGGGGAGGCGCATTGTAGCGTAAGCCTCCCCCTTGTTTTAAGCGCGTAAAAATACGGGTGCGATTCAAACTGATGTGGGTAAATTTAAACGTCGTAGAATTTGTCGCTAAAGCATCAAAATTCTTAGCGTAGGTCGGGTTGAGACCCGACCTACAAAGTTATTTTACCTGTTGGTCAATGACGATACTCAAGCCTTTTGTGCCAGGTTTAATTTCGGCGGTCATACCTTCAAAATCCCCTGAAGTTGCCATTGGCGTGCCTGATTTAGAGACCCGTGCGACCACGATAATTTGCTCAAAGCCTGAAATTTTCAATTGTGGCTGCATCGCCATGCTGTCATCCAGGGTAAAGGTCAGCGGCAAGTCTTTCACTTGTTTACGCAGCACCGCTAACGGCATTTTCGGCCCTGTGGCGGCGCGAGCCAAAATAAACACGGTGTCGTCGGGCGAGACTTTGCTTTGCAACGCGGGACTGAGCGAGACTTTGCCACTGACCGCCGCTTGAGGATTCGGTACCACACGTTCCGCTTTAGGCAAGGCGGGCAGTTTAGCCAACTTTGCTTTGCCGCCCTCTTGCATTGCCAAGTATTCCCGTGCCGATTTGATGCCATCTTTAATCATTTGCACATCGCGGTAATCGGCTGGCAACAGACCCACCAAGTTTTGCCAATGGATAATTGCCGCCTCGTAATCGCCGCGTTCCATCGCTGCCGAGCCAGATAATGCCAGTGCGGTGGTGTTTTGGGGGTCGAGTGCTAAGGCTTTGTTCAAAAATTCGGTGGGCTTGCCTTTTAAAGTTTGCCCCTTGCTCATGGCATACACATCGGCATATCCCGTCCACACTTGCGGCTCATTTGGCACGAGTGTAGCGAGGTGTTCATAGGCGCGCACGGCATCATCAAAGCGTTCTAACTCGGCGTAAGAACGTCCTAATTGCAGCCAGTCATCTGGACTTTCAGGGAATTTTTTGAGCTTTTCTTCCAACGCTTGTAACGCCGTTTCTGAGCGAATAATACCTGAACCATCTGCTGTGCTGATTTGCGCTTTTGGGGGCGGCAACAACGCGTCCAATTGTCCCAGTTTGTAATACAGCCCGACGCTGGCAGCAGGAATCAGCACCGTTAACACCATCGCCAATACTTTTGCGGGATAGCGGGGAGGGGTGATGACCGCTTGCGTAGATTTCACTTCTGACAGCAAACGCGTTTGCAGCTCTTGTTGACCTTCGTCAAAAGCCGCTGGCGTGAGCAAATCATTGTTTAAATCGGCGGTCATTTCAGAGGATTGATCGCGCAGAATGTCCAAATTTGCCGCATCGCGCAAGACATCGTTATCCGTCACGTTGCCGCGCCACAAAGGCACCGCCACAAATAGCACGCCCAACAGCAGCATCGCCGCACAGATAAGCCAAAAAGTGATTGTTAAAGTCATGTTTTTTAATCGTTTATTGTTACTTCAATAAGTCCGCTGCGCGCTGCGCATCTTCAGCCGAGAGCGTGGGTTCGTTCGCAATGCGAGACTTGCGTTTGCGTAATTGAAAAATCAATATCCCGCTGCCCAGTGCCAGCAACACAAAAGGGGCTAACCACAGTGGCATGGTTTCTTTATCCACGGGTGGGTCAAACAATACCGATTTACCAAAACGCTCGACCAATAAATCCATGATTTCTTGATCGGTCGCCCCCGCTTTCATCTTTTCGCGCATGATTTGGCGCACGTCTTTAGACCAATCGGAATGCGAATTGGACACAGGTTCGCTTTGGCACACCAAGCAACGCACCTTTTCCGCCAATTGCATCATGCGCTTTTCAATCACGGGGTCATCCGCAATATCTTGCGCTTCACCCGCGTGGGCAAAAATCGGCATCAAGCACAACAGTGCCATCAATAAGTATTTCATTTGGCTTGCAACTCCTTCACCAAGGGCAAAATGGTTTGGGTTAGATTTTCAGGTGTCACCGCACCAATTAGCTTGTAGCGGATAATGCCTTGTTTATCAATTACATAAGTTTCTGGCACGCCATACACCCCGTAATCAAAACCCACTTTGCCATCGGCATCTGAAATGGTCAGGGTGTAAGGATCGCCCGCTTTTTGCAGGGTCGCTTCGCCGTCTTCGCGCTTGTCTTTGTAATCCAGCCCAATAATAGGAACGATAGCTTGCTTGGACAATGCCATCAAAATAGGATGTTCATCTTTACACGCGCCGCACCATGAAGCCCATACATTCAATAACCACACTTTGCCTTGCATATCGGCGGGTGAGAATTTTTGATCGGGTTCACTGAGTTTTGGCAACACAAAAGCGGGAGCTGCCTTATTCACCAACGGCGACGGCACTTCACGGGTGTCGCGCCCCAGCCCTTTGTACAAAAATCCCGCCAAAATCACAAAAATCACAAACGGTAATATGAAACGCATCATGCTGCTTGCTCCTTGGTTTGCTGATGAATACGGTAGCGACGGTCACTGATAGCGAGTACCCCGCCCAGTGCCATGAATAAACATCCCAGCCAAATCCAGTCGATAAACGGTTTGATATATACCCGCACCGCCCACGCGCCTTCCGATTCAGGAATGGGTTCGCCTAAAGAAACATACAAATCACGCAATATGCCAGGCTCAATCGCCGCTTCGGTCAATGGCATACCCGACACATTGTATTGACGTTTTTCTGGGAATAATTCGGTCACTGGTTTGCCGTCTTTGCTGACCACAACCCGACCGATACCTGCGACATAGTTAGGACCTTCTTTTTCGGTGACCCCCTTAAATTGGAAGTCATAGCCACCTGCGTGTACCACGTCATCTACATTCATGCGCACATCGCGTTCGGTTTCATAGCCTTTGACCAAGGTCACGCCGATGATAAACAGTGCCACGCCCAAATGCGCCAATTGCATCCCGTAATAGCTCAGGCTTTGTTTACGGATGCGTTGCATCAAGGTACCTGCCCCCGTCAAACGCGGCACTAAACTGACCACCAGCGAGGCAATAATCCACAAGCCCAATAACAAGCCCAAAGCAATCATGGGTGTCCATTTGCCACCGACAAAAGGCAGCAACACCGCGATCACCGCCGCCGCACCGAACGCCCATTGCACGCGTTTAGCCAAATCGGGCAATGCCATTTTCTTCCAACGCGCAATCGGACCCAAGCCCATCATCAAGACCATCGGGATCATCAATGGCACAAAGACCGCTTCAAAATAGGGAGGGCCGACGGACAATTTGCCATAACCTAACGCATCCATAAACAGCGGGTACAAGGTGCCGATAAACACCGAAGCGGAGGCAACAGACAGCAACACGTTGTTAAATAACAATAAAGATTCACGCGACAGCGCATCAAATTTGCCGCCCAAGCCTATCTTAGGCGCGCGCCAAGCGAATAGCAGCAAGGATGCGCCAATCACCAGCACCAAGAACGTCAAGATGAAAATCCCGCGTTTAGGATCGGCTGCAAAGGAGTGTACCGAAGTCAACACACCCGAACGCACTAAAAACGTGCCCAGCAAACTTAACGAAAATGCGGCAATCGCTAACAACACCGTCCAGCTTTTAAATGCGCCACGTTTTTCGGTGACGGCAAGTGAGTGAATCAAAGCCGTACCCAATAACCACGGCATAAACGAGGCGTTTTCCACGGGATCCCAGAACCACCAACCGCCCCAGCCTAATTCGTAATACGCCCACCAGCTGCCCAGCGCGATACCAATGGTCATAAACACCCATGCCACGGTCGTCCAAGGACGTGACCAGCGCGCCCAAGTGGCATCTAATTTCCCGCCTAATAATGCTGCAATGGCAAAAGCAAATGCCACGGAAAAGCCCACATAACCCATATACAACATGGGTGGATGTATCACCAAACCAGGATCTTGCAACAAGGGATTCAAATCTCTCCCATCCAGTGCGGCGGGCAACAAGCGTTCAAAGGGGCTGGAGGTGAATAACATAAACAGCAGGAAACCCACCGCGATTAAGCCCATCACGCCCAACACGCGCGCCACCATTTCTTGCGGTAAGTGTTTGCTGTAAAACGCCACAGCGGCGGTCCAACATGCTAACAACACCGCCCACAACAACAAAGACCCTTCATGCCCACCCCAAATAGCGGAGAAACGATAGATGGCGGGGAGTTGCGAGTTGGAATGTTGCGCGACGTACAACACAGAGAAATCGTTATTGAGGAAGGCGTATGCCAAAGCGGCAAAAGCAAAACTCATCAACAGCATTTGCCCGTAAGCCAACGGACGCGCCACGCCCATTAACACGGCGTTGTTACGTGCGGCACCGATGATGGGGAGCGTGCCCAAAGTTGCCGCCAAAAATAGCGCGACAATTAAAGAGAAATGTCCAAGTTCTGGGATCATCTGGTTGCTTTCATAGTGTGATTATTCAAGTTTATAAGGTAAATTTTCTAGCTAAACAAATTCCCTCCCCCTAGCAGGCATAAGTCTCTACACAACTCATTGCACCTCGCCATATTCCCTCCTCCAAGCAGGGGGAGGGTTAGGGTGGGGGTTGAAACGCTCGCTTGTAACGAACCATTCAACCCCCATCCCCGCCTTCCCCCTGCTAGGGGGAAGGAGCAGGTTCGCTATGATTTTAATTGCAAATCATCATGTTAGAGTTAATCAATCAAAACAGGTGCATTCTCAGAAATGCGCCATAAATTGTGAGATACCTATGCCTAGCAGGGGGAGGGTGGGGGTTGAAAGCTGGCAGAAGTCGAATGCAATGCCACATCAATACACGCCAACACCCCATCAACATTCAAAAAAATCTCATTGTTCCAAAAACGTAACACCTGCCAACCTTGCGCCACTAGCCATGCAGTACGAACATCATCTTTTGCTGAACTTTCAATATGTTGGCTGCCATCCAACTCGACCGCCACCTGTTTTTCTAAACACGCAAAATCTAAAATATACCTGCCAACAGGATGTTGCCGCCTAAACTTCACCCCCCGCACTTGGCGCATCCGCAAATGTTGCCACAAAAACCGCTCCGCATCCGTCATCTCACGCCGCAATTGCCGAGAAAAAACTTTGCTGCTGGGACTTAGTCTTCGCATGGTTTTCTCCTGCCTCTAGGAGCGAGGGGACAACTGGATGGGGGTTGGAGGGTTCATCATAAATAGACCATTTCTACCCCCACCCTAACCCTCCCCCTGCAAGGGGGAGGGAATTGTGTGTTGCTTAGGACTACCCGTTATTTTACAACTGGCACGCCACTTGCAACCGACACCCCACTCGCCGCTGCTTTTGCGGCTTCGGCGCGTTTAATCGCATCGGCGGCTTCGGGGGGCATGTAGTTTTCGTCATGTTTGGCGAGAACTTCATCCGCGTGCATCATACCGTCGGCTTCCATTTTGCCTTGCGCAACCACGCCTTTACCTTCTTTAAACAGGTCAGGCAAGATGCCTTTGTAAACCACGGCCAAACTTTTTTGGGTATCGGTAATGCGAAATTTGACCGATAAGCCGTCTTTTTGGCGGATCACGCTGCCCACTTCGACCAGACCGCCAATGCGGAAGCTGCGACCTTGTGGGGCTTCGTTGTTAAACACTTGGGTGGGGGTGAAATACAAACTGACATTGGATTTCAGCGCGTACAACACCAATCCAACCGCCATGCTCAGCCCGACCAGCCCTGCGATAATGTACATCAATCTTTTTTCTCTTGCGGTCATGCTTATTCTCCTGCTTCGCGTAATTCGCGTACTTGACGCAAGGTCAGGCTGCGTTTGTGTCGGACTAAGGCGATCTCAATGGCGAATACCAAAAAAGTCACCCCATACGCGCCCCAAACATACACGCCGCGTCCGCCCATGTAAAAGAATTCAGCCCAGTTCATGCTTTCACCTCAGCTAAGTCTGCCACCCATTTGGTATGGCGTTCACGTTCCAGAATAATGCTGCGCACGCGAGTCAGTGCCATGGCAATGGCATACATCCAACACGCCACCAAGGTGATAAACATGGCTTCTTGCATGGCAACGTGCATGGACGTGCCTGTGAATTTGATGGTTGAGCCTTGATGCAGCGTATTCCACCATTTCACCGAAAAATAAATAATCGGCACATTCACCGAACCCACGACTGCCAACAAAGCGGCGGCGCGATCCGCACGACGGGGGTCATCAATCGAAGCGTGTAAGGAAATAAAGCCAAAATACAAGAACAACAAGATCAGTTCAGAGGTGAGTCGCGCATCCCACACCCACCACGCGCCCCACATCGGTTTACCCCACAGCGCGCCTGTCCATAAGGAAATAAAGGCGAATAACGCACCCGTCGGGGCAATGGCAGAAGCCATCATAGACGATAAGCGGGTGTTAAAAATCAAGCCCAGTGCTGCATATCCCGCCATGATGAGATACAAAAACATGGACAAAATCGACGCAGGAACATGAATAAAAATAATGCGATAGGCTTCACCTTGCACCGCATCCGTGGGCGCGACAAAAAAGCCGATATACAGCCCCATGACAAATAGCACCGCCGCTGGCAGTGCAAACCAAGGAATTAACTTGCCCGCCAAACCATAAAAGGTGCTGGGCGCAGAATACTTAAACCAATTGATTGCCACAGAATTACTCCATTGAAATGCGCAATGCTTGCGCAGAAACCCACGGGGTTAAGACCAGCGAAAACATCAACATCGCCGCCAATAACGCTAAATTCGATACCATTGCTCCATTTAATCCCGCCGAAATCGCATACACCGCGCCCGTGCCAAAAATCAACACAGGAATGCACAGCGGCAACACCAGCAAGGACAACAACACCCCGCCGCCGCGCAAACCCAAGGTCAATGCCGCGCCGATGCCGCCTATCATGCTCAATACGGGGGTACCCAACAACAACCCCAGCACCAATACGCCTTGCGCGGGGACAGACAAGTCAAATTGTATGCCCAGCACGGGTGCTATCAGCACCAACGGCAAGCCTGACACCATCCAATGCGCAATCATTTTTCCTAGCACCAAGATGGACAACGATTGCGGTGCGAGCATCATTTGTTCTAACGTGCCATCGACATAATCAGCGGAAAACAACCGCCCCAACGACAACATCGAAGCCAACAACGCCGCCACCCACAACACCCCAGGTGCCATTTTGCGCAGCAGCTCCATTTCCGACCCTACGCCCAGCGGGAATAAACTCACCACCATCACGAAGAAAATCAAGGTGGTAAACACATCGGCGCGCCGACGCATCGCCAGCAATAAATCGCGGCGCACCACCAACACTAATAATTGCCACACCGATAAAGTATTCACGACAACGATAACCTACGCATTTCCATCCCTGCAATTTCCAACGGTTGATGCGTGGTAAAAATGACCATGCCTTGGCGGGCGAGATGTTCCGCAATCAATTCCTGCACCAAGGCGACCGCTCCGACATCCAAAGCCGCCAAGGGTTCATCTAGCACCCATAACTTGGCTTCGCCCAATAACAAGCGCGCTAAAGCGACACGTCGGCGTTGACCTTGGGACAACACCTTGGTGGGTAAACGCTCACGCCCCTTTAGCCCCATACGGCGCAAGGCTGCAATCGCCTGTTTGTCATCTAAGGCAATGCCCGCTAATCCTGCCGAAATTCGCAAATTCTCCACGCCACTTAGCTCATCTTTAATCGCATTGTGATGACCTAAGTACAACAAATTCGCAAAATAATCTTCTGCCAACTCGCGCATATCCGTGCCATCCCACCGAATTTTGCCTGATTCAGGCGACAAAAAGCCGCACAGGGTACGCAGCAGACTGGTTTTACCACTGCCGTTTTCTCCCTGCACTTGCATAATTTGACCTGGTTGGAGGGCAAAGCTCAATCCAGCAAACAAACGATGATCGCCCCGATGACACGTGAGCTGACTAACTTCCAGCATGTAAGCGTTAAATTCAAAATTGAAGAGCGCGGGATTATATACGATAGCTAGTCATCTATGAGACTGAATCAGGAAGGGGTTTTTAGGGTTGGGACTCAAACTCGAATCAATCCGCGCTCGTCACGCAAGCTGCGCTGCGCAATTTTTGTCAAAACAATACTTTTGCGTTTATAATCCGCGCCCTTCGAGGGGTGCTGCAACGGTCAGGTTTATCTGCCGTCAGGCTCGAAGCCTTTTTACACGTTATAACTGCACCCATTCATTTCAACTTTTATGAATGGAGTACTTTATGAATGCAGTTGCAAACGGTTTTACTGATTATGTCGTTGCCGATATGTCTTTGGCAGCATGGGGTCGCAAGGAATTAGCGATTGCCGAAATTGAAATGCCTGGTTTGATGGCGATACGCCGCGAATTTACTGCCAGCCAACCGCTGAAGGGCGCACGTATCACAGGTTCGTTGCACATGACCATCCAAACAGGCGTGTTGATTGAAACGCTGACTGCTTTGGGGGCAGAAGTGCGTTGGGCTTCCTGCAATATCTACTCCACTCAAGATCACGCTGCTGCTGCCATTGTGGCAACGGGCGTGCCAGTTTTCGCCGTTAAGGGCGAATCTTTGGCGGATTACTGGGACTACACCCACCGCATTTTTGAATGGACAGATGGCGGCTACTCCAACATGATTTTGGATGACGGCGGCGACGCGACTTTGTTGTTGCATCTGGGCGCACGCGCTGAAAAAGACGCATCTTTGTTGAACAACCCTGGCTCGGAAGAAGAAATTTGCCTGTTTGATTCGATCAAAGCCAAATTGGCAATCGACCCGACTTGGTACTCAGTACGCTTGGCGGCAATCATGGGCGTGACGGAAGAAACCACCACGGGCGTACATCGTTTGTACCAAATGCACGAACGTGGCGAATTGAAATTCCCTGGCATCAACGTCAACGATTCTGTAACCAAATCCAAGTTCGACAACTTGTATGGCTGCCGTGAATCCTTGGTGGATGCGATTAAACGTGCGACGGACGTGATGGTCGCAGGCAAAATCGCGGTGGTTGCTGGCTATGGCGACGTGGGTAAAGGTTCTGCACAAGCTCTGCGCGCCTTGTCCGCGCAAGTTTGGGTAACCGAAATTGACCCCATCTGCGCGCTGCAAGCCGCGATGGAAGGCTACCGCGTCGTCACGATGGATTATGCGTGTGAATACGGCGACATCTTTGTGACGTGTACAGGTAACTACCATGTGATTACCCACGACCACATGAAGAAGATGAAGAACCAAGCCATCGTGTGCAACATCGGTCACTTCGATAACGAAATCGACGTAGCGTCGTTGAAACAATACACTTGGGACAACATCAAGCCACAAGTTGACCACGTTATTTTCCCCGACGGCAAAAAAATCCTGCTGTTGGCAGAAGGTCGTTTGGTCAATTTGGGTTGCGGCACGGGTCATCCTTCCTACGTCATGTCGTCCTCGTTCGCGAACCAAACTATCGCGCAAATCGAATTGTTCACGCGCAATGCCGATTACCCCATTGGCGTTTACACCTTGCCCAAACACTTGGACGAAAAAGTGGCGCGTTTGCAATTGACTACGCTGAATGCACAACTCAGCGAATTGACTGACGAACAGGCGGCTTACATCAGTGTGGATAAAAATGGCCCTTACAAAGCCAACCACTACCGTTATTAAACTGACTGCTGTGTAACAGCGCGCTCAACCATGACCTCCCCACAAAACGATTTTGTTGACTATGTGCGGGAGGTCATGGCGCATTGGGCAAGGGTATCGTCACGCAAAATGTTCGGTGGTTATGGCATTTACCGCGAAGGCTTGATGTTCGCGTTGATTGCCGACGACACCTTGTATTTCAAAACCGACGCAAACAACGTCGCGCAATTTGAACACGCGGGCAGCACGCCGTTTGTGTATCAAAGTGCAGGACGCACCGTGCAACTGTCCTATTGGTCAGCACCCGCAGAATGTTTAGAATCCCCCGCCGATATGGGAGTATGGTGTCAACGCGCTTATGCGGCGGCACTACGCAGTCGCACCGATCCACCACGCACAAGGAAAGCAAAATGAAACTCTTACTGATTTGGGTACTGAACGCGCTGGCTCTGATTGCGGTCGCAAATTTTGTCCCTGGCATACATCTGCAAGGGTTTATGGCAGCACTGGTGGCTGCATTTTTATTGGGGCTGGTCAATACCTTGATCCGCCCTTTATTGCTGCTGCTCACCTTGCCCGTCACCTTGCTCACGTTAGGGCTGTTTATCTTTGTGATTAACGGCTTATTGTTCTGGCTGGTCGGGTCGATATTGCGGGATTTTGTGGTCGATAGCTTTTGGATCGGGGTATTGGGTGCGGTGCTTTACAGTATTTTTACGTGGGCGTTGTCCGCCGCAGCGAACCAATTATTAAAGAAATCATAAGGGATTGCCATGAGTAAACCACTATTTAGTTTTGAATTTTTCCCGCCACAAACCACAGAGGGCATGGAAAAGCTCGTCCTCACCCGCCAACAATTGGCGGTGCTGAACCCCGCTTTTTATTCGGTCACCTTTGGGGCAGGTGGCTCGACCCAAGCGCGTACCCTACAAACCGTCGCGCAAATTAAAGCCGAAGGAACAGAGGTTGCCCCGCATTTATCCTGCGTGGGTTCCACCCGCGACAATATCCGCTCGCTGTTAAAAACCTACCAAGCCCAAGGCGTGCGTCGCATTGTCGCGTTGCGCGGCGATATGCCTTCTGGCATGGCGAGCATAGGTGAATTTCAATATGCCAATGAATTAGTTGAGTTTATTCGCACGGAGACGGGCAATCATTTTCATATCGAAGTCGCCGCCTACCCTGAAGTGCATCCTCAAGCCAAATCCGCACAAGACGATTTACGCAACTTCAAACGTAAGATGGACGCGGGTGCGGATGCCGCGATCACCCAATATTTTTACAATGCCGACAGCTATTTTTACTTTGTCGATGCTTGCCAAAAGCTAGGGATTACCGCACCCATCGTGCCTGGCATCATGCCGATTGTGAAATTTTCACAACTCGCACGTTTTTCAGACATGTGCGGCGCGGAAATCCCCCGCTGGATGTCCAAAACACTAGAAGGCTACGGCGACGACAACGAATCTGTCCAAGCCTTTGGGCTGGATGTGGTCACCAAACTATGCGAACGCCTACTCGCAGGCGGCGCGCCAGGGCTGCATTTCTACACGCTTAACCAAGCAGCCCCAAGCTTGGCGATCTGGCAACGCTTAGGGTTGTAGCGGACAAGCTGGGGGGCTTAAACCCCCCAGTCATCACGCCAAATTTAAAGCCTAGAAGGAGCAATTTATGCCAATCTTTGCTGGTTTAAGTAGCTAATCCAAAGTTTTCGTGCATCAACACCTACACAAAATGCAGGTGATGGACGTAGGAACGCACGGAATACACGAAAACTTAGGGGCTATTTAATCCCATTTCAAAATCAAAATCAAAAGTGAAAAACTTAATGCAAGTACACGAAACGATTAGCTATAAAGTAACCTGCCAAGTCTTAACCGCCTGTTGTGACAACCATGTTTGATAATCATTCAAGGACTGCAAATTCCAATGTTCATATTCGGCCACTTTGTTTGCGAGTGGATAATGTGTTGCCAAATACGCCTGCTTTTTATGCGTAAAATCAGTTCGTTTCAAATCGTCCTTTTCAAGCAAGACGACATTACCCAAGCGATCCTGAATATCATTGACCCCTTCACCAAAGTACGCATCCCAAGCCTCATCAGGGTTGTAAGGACAAACATGCTCTAGCGTGGTTTTCGTGTGATCTGTTGGATGCCCCAAATAACCTTCAACTTCTGCCAGCAAAAATCTAATTTTCTTAGTGGACTGTCTGCTAGGCATTTTATGAAATTCAAACGCATTCAAAAATTCAGCATCACTGGGATACATTTTCTTGAAAAGTTCGCTATTTTTAACGTGACTGGCGCGAGCATATTCCCCAGTATGAATTTTCATCGCGAGTTGGTTATAAGCAGATTCTTGCTCATTAGGTGAGTTGTGGACAATCACGTTATAACGAATAGATAATGCGTACAAATACTGCGTCAATTTGACAAATTCTTCAGGTGAAAAACGCTTGAAAGCCACCATTAGCACTGTGAAGGGTTGTTTAATATTGAACAGTTCAAAACCTTCCAAATACTTTCTAGCGGCGCGATATTGAACATCTTGATTTGCCCACCACTCATCTAAGGGATTGAGTAGTGAGGCATAAATGGGGGCATATTCACCTAAGGAACGGAGATAGTCGTAGGCATTTTTCGGTGTATTAGCGAGTTTGCGAACTGAGGCGAATAATTCCTTTTTGGTGACCAGTTTGGATTGGAAATTATGGTGATAACGGACAAAATCGGTGAAATTATTTTCACCTAATTGCGTAATGATTTCAGACCACTTGCTGTCCAACTCATCAAGTTCATAATCGGACACCTCATTTTTTTCTGTTACCACGGAAAAGATATAATTTTTCAACAAATCAGGTGTGGAAAGCTGCACGCCACGCGCATTGAGCGTTTCAAACACTTTGTAAGCATTTAAATCATCGTGAACGACAATTTTGGTAAAAATCATCCCTGAAGCAACGCGCTCCATAAATCCCGCAATTTCTCCTCCCGTGTTGCCCATTTTCTGATGGGAAAAAAACTTAAAGCACTCATTGAGTAGTTTATTCGTTCTGGTTTGCCCACGTTTATTCGGGGCTTCTAAATTTGAACAGATGGTTTTGAAATTAGTTGTATTGTTTCTATTCAGCGAGAGTTTAGGTGTAACACTCAGAGAAACAGGATTTTTAAAGCCTACATAAATACGCATGAGTTCGTCTAAACGCTCCTGATTCCCCATTTCGGATTCCCCGCTGGGGCGTTGGGATATATTTTTCATCGCGGCAAGCATGAGTAATGACAGTGTAATGAGCCGTTGCTGCCCATCCACGACTTCAAAATCATACGTCCCTTTACGCTGCAAGACGATATAGCCCATGTAATGAGATTTTTCATCTTCAATCGTTTCAATATCCGCCCACAAGTCTTCCCATTGCTCTTTTTCCCAAGCGTAATCGCGTTGAAAGCGCGGCACTTGGTACTTCACCCCATTCCCGATGAGTTCCCGAAAAGTTTGATTGGTGGGTTCCATCAACATAAATGCCATGATCGTTCCTAAAGTAATGATTGTTGAATTAACAAGGTTGCACCCAGCGCGGGCATTATCCCCCCAAATACGCCCGTTGCACCGCTTCACTGCCCAGTAATTCCGACGCTTTGCCCGTCAGGGTAATGCAGCCACTTTCCATCACATAACCGCGCTGCGCGACTTGTAGGGCGAGTTTGGCGTTTTGTTCGACCAGCAAGATGCTCATGCCGAGGGCGGAAATGTCGCGGATGGTGTCGAAGATTTTTTGCACCATCAAGGGCGCGAGTCCCATGCTGGGTTCGTCCAACATCAACAAGCGTGGGCGCGACATCAGGGCGCGCGCCATGGCGACCATTTGTTGTTCGCCGCCCGACAACGTACCTGCCAACTGGCTGCGGCGTTCGGCGAGGCGCGGGAATAGCGCGTACATTTTGTCTAAATCGGCGGCAATTTCGGCGGTGTCGTGGCGGCTATACGCACCCATTTGCAAGTTTTCGGCGATGGTCAAACGAGCGAATACGCCGCGCCCTTCTGGCACCAGTGCCATGCCCATTGCCACGCGTTGATGGGCGGGCGTGTGCTGCAATGATAGACCTGCATAGTGGATGCTGCCGTCTTTCGGGGCTTGCAGCCCTGCGAGGGTTTTGAGCGTGGTGGATTTACCCGCGCCGTTGCTACCGATCAGCGCGACCAATTCGCCTTGTCCGACTTCGAGGGCTATGCCTTTGACGGCGTGGATGCCGCCATAAGCGACGTGCAGGGCGTGGACGGAGAGCAAGGGGGGGTTATGTGGCATGATCATTTTTATGTTGAGCGCGGAGATAAAAGAGAGAAAACCAAGGTATATACCCATTCAACTTGAAAACCCCGTGACGTAGGTGCGAATTTATTCGCACGGTTCTAGCCTCATCAATCCCGCCAAAGGCGTGCGAATTTGTCGCACCTACGGTAGCGTGCTTTCAAAGGCGATGCGTATATCCTATCCCGCCAGCGGGCGAGGGGACATAAGTTAGTCATCACTCCCGCCCAAATACGCGGCAATCACCGCTGGATGTTGGCGCACCACGTCGGGCGTGTCTTCGGCGATTTTTTGCCCGTAGTCCAACACCGCGATGCGGTCGCACAAACCCATCATCAATTTGACATCGTGTTCAATTAGCAAAATGGTGATGCCGCTGCTGCGGATGGTTTGCAACAGTTTTTTTAAATTGTCCGTTTCGGTCGCATTCATACCCGCAGCGGGTTCGTCTAATGCCAATAACAACGGTTCGGTGGCAAGGGCGCGAGCAATTTCGAGGCGGCGTTGTTCGCCGTAAGACAAATGTTTTGCCAAGGTGTGTGCGGATTTGCGGATACCGACGTAGTCCAATAATTCGCGGGCGCGGTCACTGATGGCGCGTTCTTCGTCGCGGGTGGCAGGGTTGCGCAACAGCGCGCCGAATACCCCCGCGTGGGTGCGTAAGTGTCGCCCGATCATCACGTTTTCCAACGCGCTGAGGTTTTCAAATAAACGAATATTTTGGAAGGTGCGGGCGATGCCTGCTTGCGCTAAAACATGCGGTTTGCAGGCGGAATACAATTTTCCGTTGAATTCAAACTCACCCGAATTGGCTTGATACAAGCCCGTGATGACGTTGAACAACGTGGTTTTGCCCGCGCCATTCGGGCCGATTAAGCCGTAAATTTCGCCGCGTTGGATGTGCAACGACACGTCATTCAGGGCTTTGAGTCCGCCGAATTGTTTGCTGATGCGGGAGAGTTGCAACAAGTTCATGGCGTGACCTCTTTTTCATCGCTATCCAGCTCGCGGCGACGTAAACGCGAGGGAATCAAGCCCGCAGGACGGTACAACATCATTAAAATCAACGCCATACCGAATAGCAACATCCGCAAACTTTCGGGATCAATCAGCACTTTGCCGAATAGCGATTGTTGCAGCGGCACGACGCTGTGGCGCAATACTTCGGGCAAAATCGCCAACAACACCCCGCCCGCAATCACGCCCGCGATGTTGCCCATCCCGCCCAACACCACCATGCACAAAATCATCACCGATTCCATCAGGCTGAAACTTTCGGGGCTGACAAACCCTTGAAACCCCGCGAACAACGTGCCCGACACCCCGCCGAACATCGCGCCCATCGCAAACGCCAACAACTTCAAATTGCGCGTATTCAAACCCATTGCCGACGCAGCAATTTCGTCTTCGCGGATCGCCATCCACGCCCGCCCGATGCGCGAATGCTCCAAGCGTTGCGACACCAGCACGATTACCAAGGTAAGCCCTAGGAACAGGTAAAAATACAGATGTACCGACGGTAACGTGATGCCAAAAATTTCTTGCGTGGTATTCAGCGAAACCCCGCCGATTTGAATCGGGTCAATGCGGCTGATGCCTTGCGGGCCGTTGGTGAAGTTAATCGGCGCGTTGAGGTTGTTCATCATAATGCGAATGATTTCGCCAAAACCGAGGGTGACAATGGCAAGGTAATCGCCGCGTAGCCGCAAGGTCGGCGCACCCAACAACACCCCAAAAATCCCCGCCAACACCGCGCCCAACGGCAACACCAGCCAAAACGGCAAATGCACCCCGTCGGGGAAAATGGCAGGAAACGCCAACGCCAAATGCGGCGACCCCGCCAGCGCGTAGGTATAAGCCCCCACCGCAAAAAACGCGATATAGCCCAAATCCAACAACCCCGCGTAGCCGACCACGATGTTTAAGCCTAAGGCTAACATGATGTATAACATCGAAAAATCTGCAATCCGTACCCAAGTGCGACCCAACGTCGCATCGGTGATAAATGGCAATAACAACACACCCAAGCACATCGCCCAAAACGCAACGCCCTTCGCCCGATTGGCATAGGTATCCGCGCAACTCTTGCACCTAGCCATATTCCCTCCCCCTCGCAGGGGGAGGGTTAGGGTGGGGGTAGAAATTAGTGAAATGATTCGAGCTTTCAACCCCCATCCCAGCCTTCCCCCTGCTAGGGGGAAGGAGTCGCGTTTAGGGTGATTTTTATTTTTAAGCACGTTCCGCAAGGCGTTCTCCCAATAAACCCGATGGGCGGAATACCAACACCACGATCAGCACAATAAAGGCGAACACATCCTGGTAGTTGCTGCCGAAAAAGCCGTGGGTGAACTCGCCGATATAGCCCGCACCTAGACTTTCAATTAAGCCTAACAACAAGCCGCCGACCATCGCGCCGCGCAAGTTGCCGATGCCGCCCAATACCGCAGCGGTAAAGGCTTTTAATCCGAGCAAAAAGCCCATGTAGTAATGCGCCAAGCCGTAGTTGGCACTCACCATCAGCCCCGCAATTGCCGCCAAAGCCGAACCCAACATAAAAGTGATAGCAATGACTTGGTTTACATTTACGCCCATCAACTGCGCGGCGTGTTGATTTTCCGATACCGCCCGCATGGCGCGACCGAGTTTGGTGCGATGCACAATGACCATTAGCCCTGCCATGATGAGCAACGCCAAGCCAAAAATAATCAGTTGAATGTCGTTGATAATCGCACCGCCGAAGCTGTGCGATTGATTGCTAAACAAGCTGGGGAAAGGCAGATAACCGCGCCCCCAAATCATCATCGCCAAGTTTTGCAACACGATAGACACACCAATCGCCGTAATCAGCGGGGCGAGACGTGGCGCGTGGCGCAAGGGGCGATAGGCGACGCGCTCGATGGTATAGCCCAACGCCATACACGCAGCGATAGAGAACAGCACGCTGATCGGCAACGCTAACCAAATCGGCGCACCTATGCCCAACAAGCCCGTCAATGCCGAAATCGCCGCCAACGCGCCCACCATCACCACCTCGCCGTGGGCGAAGTTAATCAAGCCCAAAATGCCATAGACCATGGTGTAACCCAGTGCGACCAAGGCATAGATGCTGCCTTGCACTAAACCATTGAGAATTTGTTGGGGTAAGATGTCCATTAGCTTGGTACCTGCATTGCGCCATCACCGCGATGGATAGACCACATGGCGTGAGGATTTTTCAGCCAGACCGCTTGGGAGAAGAGCATTAAAGATAAATGAGAAATCAATTTAGGAAGGGTGGGGTAAATAAGTGGGTGCAATATCAAGGTTTCCCCCGCTCGCGTAGAGGGTGTTAGTTTAATAGAAAATGAGGGGAGTTGGTCACTCTTTCGTATGGCGTTAAACCGCCCGCGTATTTTAGGGGTGATGCCTTGATGCTTGAGGCCGCACGGGAGATTGATTTGTGTTTTTTAAGCCTGTGCAAATGAATTCCCCCTACAATACCGCGCTCAAATTGATGAAAGGAACTCAGATGATGATGTTGGAACAGTATGTCGGCAACACGCCCTTGGTGCGTTTGCAGCGCATTGCGGGCAATCCCAGTAATGTTTTGCTAGCGAAGTTGGAAGGCAATAATCCTGCGGGGTCAGTGAAAGATAGACCTGCTTTGTCGATGATTATGCGTGCCGAAGCACGCGGCGACATCAAGCCTGGCGATACGCTGATTGAGGCAACCAGTGGCAATACGGGGATTGCGTTAGCGATGGTGGCGGCGATGCGCGGCTACCAAATGATTTTGGTCATGCCTGAAAATCAAAGTGTGGAGCGTTGCCAAACCATGCGCATTTACGGTGCGGAGCTAGTACTCACTGCCAAGGCAGGCAGCATGGAACTGGCGCGTGATACCGCTGTGCAACTGCGCGACGCGGGGCGCGGGATTATCCTCGACCAATTTGCCAATCCTGACAATCCCTTGGCGCATTACGAAGGCACTGCGCCTGAAATTTGGCGCGACACGGGCGGCAAACTGACCCACTTTGTCAGCAGCATGGGCACGACAGGCACGATTATGGGCTGCTCGCGGTTTTTCAAAGAACAAAATCCCGCGATTCAAATCATCGGGGTACAACCCGAAGCGGGCGCGCAAATTCCTGGTATCCGTAAATGGGAGGCCGCTTATTTGCCCAAAATTTACAGCGGAAAAAATGTCGATGCGCTGGAATATGTCAGCCAACACGACGCGGAAACCTTAAGCCGTCGTCTGGCACGGGAAGAAGGGATCTTCTGTGGCATTTCCTCTGGCGGCGCACTCGCCGTTGCTTTGCGCATCGCCGAACAAGTCGAAAACGCCGTGATTGCCTTTATCGTGTGTGATCGAGGTGACCGTTATCTTTCCACGGGGGTGTTTGAATAGGACGGTGGTCGAGACTACTGAATCGCTTTACAGAACGCGGCGGTGATACCCCATCCCCACCCCTCCCCTTGAAGTGGAGGGAGATTGCTCACTTATGCCACGATGACCCACGATGACCACTATGATTCACATAGAGCCACTTTCTTTCTCCCTAAGGGTGGCTTGTTCAACCCCTTGTTGCCCGTGGTTTATATTTGCCGCACCTTGATGTTTAAGGTTTGGATGCGATAGGCGATCTGGCGCGGGGTCATATCCAGCAAGCGGGCGGCTTTGGCTTGCACCCAGCCTGCTTGCTCTAATGCCGCAATGACTTTTTCGCGCTCGTCCAGATCAGGATCATCCAAATCCAAGCTTTGCACCGCACCGCGACTGACCGATATTTTCTCGTCTATCCCCGTGAGCAACACCGCATCGCGGTCTATCACATTGCCCTCGGTCACCACCGCTGCACGTTCCAAGCAGTTTTCCAGCTCGCGCACATTCCCAGGCCAATCATGGTGCATTAAGACCCGCAGGGCGTTGTCGGTCAGACTCAGCGTGCGACCTTGTTGCGTGCCGACTTTCTCGACCAAAAAGCGCGCAATATCAGGAATGTCTTCCATGCGTTCACGCAAGGGCGGTAGAAATAAGGGCATCACGTTCAGACGGTAATACAAGTCCTCACGGAAACGGCCTTTTTGCACTTCAGATTCAAGGTCGCGGTGGGTCGCCGCAACGACGCGCACATCGACCTTAATGGTGCGGATGCCGCCCACCCGTTCCAGTTCGCCTTCTTGCAATACCCGCAATAATTTAGCCTGAAACGAAGCGGAAATATCGCCAATTTCGTCCAAAAACACCGTGCCGCCTTCGGCTTGCTCGAAACGTCCTTTACGCTGCGCCACCGCGCCCGTAAACGCGCCTTTTTCGTGACCAAATAATTCGGATTCCAACAAGGTTTCAGGCAATGCCGCACAGTTAAGCTTGACAAAACTGCCCCGCGCACGCGGTGAGTTATAGTGAATCGCATTGGCAATCAGCTCTTTACCTGTGCCTGTTTCGCCGCGTATCAACACCGTGGTATTCCACTTCGCCACCAAGCGCACTTGCTCGAAAATACGCCGCATGTTTTGGGTATGGCC